>ENA-OQIG01000018-OQIG01000018.1-human-gut-metagenome-genome-assembly--contig:-NODE-18-length-92616-cov-2.821536_pt1 | contig 92616 bp, 104 predicted proteins | sample MGYA00242576_ERZ504741 | MGnify/ENA primary metagenome ERZ504741 (study PRJEB26092, sample SAMD00036436) | human gut metagenome | host: Homo sapiens | study: EMG produced TPA metagenomics assembly of... | reverse complement strand
GTGACAGGCCGCTGTTGCCGGCATCATCGACACCGCCACGTCGTTGGATGCGCAGATGGCATACAGCGGGAGGTGGTGGCATGCATCATGTAGGCCTGGTTGAAGCGGGAGAAGTTAATCGCCCCCACGACCTTCACGTACATGAATATAAGAAGCCTGTGACAGCGCATTCAGCAGTTTGTGGGTGGAGTGGGTGGCGAAAACGGTAGGACCGTTGTGATCGCCAGGTTCGCCGCGCATGGCATAGTGATCGGCATAGATCGGGTTGAAACGTGCATAGCCGTACCAGGCTTCGTCAAAGTGCAGACGATCGGAGGTTTTTTCCAGCAGATCCTGCGCTTCTTTAGCGTTATAACACACGCCGTCATAGGTGCAGTTGGTCACCACGCAGTAAGACGGTTTTTGCCCAGCTTTGTCTTTGGTCAGCGGGCTTTCACTGATTTTCTTCTGCAAGGTTTCAGGTTGCATTTCCTGCGGATAGATTGGCCCGATAATGCCGTAGCGGTTGCGGCTTGGCACCATATAGACCGGTTTCGCGCCTGTCAGCATCAAACCTTGTTCGATGGATTTATGGCAGTTACGGTCAACGACCACGACATCGTTATCGGTCATGCAAGCCTGCATGATGGTGCGGTTAGAGCCGGAAGTACCGACGACTACCGACCAGGAGCGATCGGCACCAAATACGCGTGCGGCATATTTTTCGCTTTCGCCAAATGCGCCAGTATGGTCAAGCAAAGAACCGAGGGAAGTTCGTTCGATGCCCATGTCGGTGCGGAACAGATTTTCACCATAGTAGTCATGGTAGAAACGTCCGGCGGGTGTTTTGGTAAAACCAACGCCGCCCTGGTGGCCTGGCGCTGCCCAGGAATATTCATGGATGTCACTATATTTCATCAGCGCGCTGAACAGTGGCGGCAACAGCTGCTGGCGGTAGCGGGTCATCGCGGCAACGGCGCGTCCGGCGATAAAGTCGGCGGTATCTTCCAGAATCCAGGCGAATTCATCGACAAGCTCCAGCAGGTCGCGATCCATTGCGGCGAGGGCTTTTTCCCGATCGCCCAACAGGAAGACCGGCACGTTTTGTTGGCGCTCATGAAGCTTACCGATCAATTGTCTGACGTTTTGATGTTCGTCCGGATGTTCCATTTGATAGCTGAACATCAGGCAGTCAATGGCTTCGTTTGAAGAGAGAATGGCAAAACCATCATCAAAGGAGGTGGATTTAATCACGGTAACGTTTTGCTGGCTTAAAGCATCTGCCAGACGCTCAACGGCGTTACCGACCAGGTGTCTTGATGGAGAAACTCGCTTTCAACAATTAATACTTTCATCATTGCTTACCCGGTTATGAAGGAATCTTCGTTGCGGGTAAGTATCTTCCGGCCTTTTCGGGCTGTAAAGCGCGTGAAAAACAAACATTTTTGAAATATTTATTTTTATAAACAATGCGTTATGTGATTATTTTAAATTATTTTCACTGCTTATTATCGACGGCTAAACTATTTTTTTGGCTGATACTGATATCGTCTTTAGCCGGGAAACGTCTGGCGGCGCTGTTGGCTAAGTTTGCGGTATTGTTGCGGCGACATGCCGATATATTTGCCGAACGTGCTGTAAAAACGGCTACTCGAACGAAAGCCTGCCGTCAGGGCAATATCGAGAATACTTTTATCGGTATCGCTCAGTAACGCGCGAACGTGGTTGATGCGCATCGCGGTAATGTACTGTTTCATCGTCAATTGCATGACCCGCTGGAATATCCCCATTGCATAGTTGGCGTTAAGTTTGACGTGCTCAGCCACATCGTTGATGGTCAGCGCCTGATCATAGTTTTCGGCAATAAAGCCCAGCATCTGGCTAACATAAAATTGCGCATGGCGCGAGACGCTGTTTTTGTGTGTGCGCGAGGTTTTATTGACCAGAATCGGTTCCCAGCCAGAGAGGCTAAATCGCTTGAGCATCAGCCAATTTCATCAATGGCGAGCTGGCGAATTTGCTCGTTCGGACTGTTCAATTCCTGCTGCCAGCGGCGCACTTCAAACGGGCTAAGTTGCTGTGTGGCCAGTGATTTGATCACCATGCCGTGAGTGACGTGGTTAATCAGGTCTTTATCCAGCGGCCAGGAGAGAAACAGATGCATCGGCAGATTAAAAATCGCCATGCTCTGACAGGTTCCGGTATCTGTTAGTTGGTGCGGTGTACAGGCCCAGAACAGCGTGATATGACCCTGATTGATATTCACTTTTTCATTGTTGATCAGGTATTCCACATCGCCATCGAAAGGCACATTCACTTCGACCTGACCATGCCAGTGGCTGGTGGGCATGATATGCGGTGCGCGAAACTCAATCTCCATCCGCTGGTATTCCGAATACAGCGACAGCGGGCTGCGGGTCTGTTTTTCGTCGCTGCTGCACATAAACGTATCTGTATTCATGGATGGCTCTCTTTCCTGGAATATCAGAATTATGGCAGGAGTGAGGGAGGATGACTGCGAGTGGGAGCACGGTTTTCACCCTCTTCCCAGAGAGGCGAGGGGAGCGTCCGAGCATCATGAGGCCGAAAACTCTGCTTTTCAGGTAACTTATTACCATAAACTCAGATTTACTGCTGCTTCACGCAGGATCTGAGTTTATGGGAATGCTCAACCTGGAAGCCGGAGGTTTTCTGCAGATTCGCCTGCATGATGAAGTTATTCAAGCAAGCCAGGAGATCTGCATGATGACTGCACCCAAAATTACATTTATCGGCGCTGGTTCGACGATTTTCGTTAAAAATATTCTTGGTGATGTGTTCCATCGCGAGGCGCTGAAAACGGCGCATATTGCCCTGATGGACATTGATCCCACCCGCCTGGAAGAGTCGCATATTGTGGTGCGTAAGCTGATGGATTCAGCAGGGGCCAGCGGCAAAATCACCTGCCACACCCAACAGAAAGAAGCCTTACAGGATGCCGATTTTGTCGTGGTGGCATTTCAGATTGGCGGTTATGAACCTTGCACGGTGACTGATTTCGAGGTCTGTAAGCGGCATGGTCTGGAACAAACCATTGCCGATACGTTGGGGCCGGGCGGTATTATGCGCGCGCTACGTACCATTCCGCATCTGTGGCAAATTTGCGAGGACATGACGGAAGTCTGCCCCGATGCCACCATGCTCAACTATGTTAACCCCATGGCGATGAATACCTGGGCGATGTATGCCCGTTATCCGCATATCAAACAGGTCGGGCTGTGCCATTCGGTGCAGGGAACGGCGGAAGAGCTGGCGCGTGATCTCAATATCGACCCAGCTACGCTGCGTTACCGCTGCGCAGGTATCAACCATATGGCGTTTTACCTGGAGCTGGAGCGCAAAACCGCCGACGGCAGTTACGTGAATCTCTACCCGGAACTGCTGGCGGCTTATGAAGCAGGGCAGGCACCGAAGCCAAATATTCATGGTAATACTCGCTGCCAGAATATTGTGCGCTACGAAATGTTCAAAAAGCTGGGCTACTTCGTCACGGAATCGTCAGAACATTTTGCCGAATATACGCCGTGGTTTATTAAGCCAGGTCGTGAGGATTTGATTGAGCGTTATAAAGTACCGCTGGATGAGTACCCGAAACGCTGCGTCGAGCAGCTGGCGAACTGGCATAAAGAGCTGGAGGAGTATAAAAACGCCTCCCGGATTGATATTAAACCGTCACGGGAATATGCCAGCACAATCATGAACGCTATCTGGACTGGCGAGCCGAGTGTGATTTACGGCAACGTCCGTAACGATGGTTTGATTGATAACCTGCCACAAGGATGTTGCGTGGAAGTAGCCTGTCTGGTTGATGCTAATGGCATTCAGCCAACCAAAGTCGGTACGCTACCTTCGCATCTGGCCGCCCTGATGCAAACCAACATCAACGTACAGACGCTGCTGACCGAAGCTATTCTTACGGAAAATCGCGACCGTGTTTACCACGCCGCGATGATGGACCGCATACTGCCGCCGTGCTGGGCATTGACGAAATATATGCTCTTGTTGACGACCTGATTGCCGCTCACGGCGACTGGCTGCCAGGCTGGTTGCACCGTTAAAACGCGACTAAACGCTACTGCGCCGGGGGATTTATTCCGGCGCACACCTCTGACGATACCAATAACAGAAGGCGGGCGTTGGTAACAGCGACCCGATACCCTATGAGCATTTCAATGACTACAAAACTCAGTTATGGATTTGGAGCGTTCGGGAAGGATTTTGCGATCGGCATTGTGTATATGTACCTCATGTATTACTACACCGATGTCGTCGGGCTGTCTGTGGGTTTGGTCGGTACTTTGTTTCTGGTGGCGAGGATCTGGGATGCTATTAACGATCCGATTATGGGATGGATTGTAAATGCTACGCGATCGCGATGGGGTAAGTTCAAACCCTGGATCCTGATCGGTACGTTGGCAAACTCTGTAATCTTATTTCTCCTCTTTAGTGCGCATCTGTTTGAAGGTACTACTCAGATTGTCTTTGTTTGCGTGACCTACATCCTCTGGGGCATGACTTACACCATTATGGATATTCCCTTCTGGTCGCTGGTTCCAACCATAACGCTCGATAAACGTGAGCGCGAACAACTGGTTCCTTATCCGCGTTTTTTTGCCAGTCTGGCAGGCTTTGTTACGGCAGGTGTGACGCTACCATTTGTTAATTATGTCGGCGGTGGCGATCGGGGATTTGGCTTTCAGATGTTCACTCTGGTACTGATCGCCTTTTTTATTGTTTCAACCATCATCACTCTGCGCAATGTGCATGAAGTCTTTTCGTCAGACAATCAACCGTCTGCTGAAGGAAGCCATCTGACACTTAAAGCCATCGTTGCGCTAATTTATAAAAACGATCAGCTTTCATGCCTCTTGGGTATGGCTCTTGCTTATAATGTAGCCAGCAACATTATTACCGGCTTTGCTATCTATTATTTCTCATATGTTATCGGTGATGCGGATTTGTTCCCCTATTATCTGTCGTATGCGGGAGCTGCTAACCTGGTGACGTTAGTATTCTTCCCACGCTTAGTTAAATCATTATCCCGACGCATTTTATGGGCCGGAGCATCTATTCTTCCGGTGTTAAGCTGTGGTGTTCTCCTGTTAATGGCATTAATGAGCTATCACAACGTCGTCCTCATTGTGATTGCGGGTATTTTGCTGAATGTGGGAACGGCGCTTTTCTGGGTATTACAGGTCATCATGGTGGCAGATACCGTTGATTACGGTGAATATAAACTGCACGTACGCTGTGAAAGTATCGCTTACTCCGTGCAGACTATGGTGGTGAAGGGCGGTTCAGCTTTGCGGCTTTTTTCATTGCGGTTGTGTTAGGGATGATTGGCTATGTACCGAATGTTGAACAGTCTACGCAAGCCTATTAGGTATGCAGTTTATTATGATTGCTCTACCAACTCTGTTTTTCATGGTAACGCTGATTCTCTACTTCCGTTTCTATCGCCTCAATGGTGACACGCTGCGCAGGATCCAGATCCATCTGCTGGATAAATATCGCAAAGTACCGCCCGAGCCTGTTCATGCTGATATTCCGGTCGGTGCAGTGAGTGATGTGAAAGCCTGACGTGGACAATAGCTAACGAAAATGGCCTGATGCGATATGTTTATCAGCCACGTCTTAATGTAATGCTTTGGATTTGCAAATTTTGTAGACCGGATAAGGAATTCACGCCGCATCCGGCATCAACAAAGCGCAAGTTGTTATCCGGTTATCAAGCCAAAGCGCCGTAGCTGGCGGCAATGAAAGCGAGCGAGGAATATCACCGTCGTTAATGCGCCAAGCAGCGCGCAGAACATATCGGATTGCGTGTCCCACTGGTCGCCCTGGGTGCCGAGAAAATCATCCGCTCCCTGACCCATTGCCAGCGCTGCCCACCACTCGATTAATTCATACATCGCGCTTATCGCCAGCGCCACGCAGCAGACCAGGAACGCCACCATTTTACGTCCGCGCACGTACATCCCGCGAACGAGAATTTCTCGTGCCACCAGTGCAGGCACCAGCCCCTGGAAAAAGTGCCCCAGCTTGTCATACGGATTACGACTCAACCCCAGCCATTCCTGCACCTCAAAACCAACGGGGACTTTCGCGTAGGTGTATTGTCCGCCGACCATCAGGATGATGGCGTGAAGGAAAATGAGCGTATAGAGCAGCGGCGTTAACGGATAACGTCTGGCGGTGGCAAGCAGTAGCGGCACGACAATAATCACCGGTGTCACTTCCATCAGCCAGGTGAGTTTGTCATGGGCCGAAATGCCGGTATAAATCAGGATTAATGTTAGCGCCAGTGCGCCGGTGTTAAGAATTAACGGCTTGAGTGTGCGGGTCATGGTGAGTTCGCAAATCAGGGAAAATACTGACTATTCACCAGCAAGCGTGAAATTACAATCGCAAAAGAGGTGGCCCAGGGGGATCACCTGGCAGCATGCTGCCAGGCGCTGGGCCGAAGAGGTTACTTAGTGCAGTTCGCGCACTGTTTGTTGACGATTTGCTGGAAGAAGTCGTTACCTTTGTCATCGACCAGGATAAACGCCGGGAAATCTTCTACTTCGATTTTCCAGATAGCTTCCATACCCAGCTCCGGATAAGCGACGCACTCCAGATGCTTGATGCTCTGCTGCGCCAGTACCGCCGCCGGACCGCCGATGCTACCGAGGTAGAAGCCGCCGTGTTTATGACACGCGTCGGTAACCTGCTGACTGCGGTTACCTTTCGCCAGCATGATCATGCTGCCGCCGTGGGATTGCAGCAGATCCACGTAGGAGTCCATACGGCCTGCGGTGGTTGGGCCAAGTGAACCTGATGGATAACCGGCAGGGGTTTTCGCAGGACCCGCGTAGTAGATCGGGTGATCTTTGATGTACTGCGGAAGTTCTTTACCGGCGTCAATCAGCTCTTTCAGCTTGGCGTGTGCAATATCTCGGCCCACGATAATGGTGCCGGTGAGCGACAAACGAGTGGATACCGGGTATTGCGAAAGCTGGGCGAGGATCTCTTTCATCGGGCGGTTAAGGTCAACTTTCACCGCTTCGCCTTCACCGGCCTGGCGCAGTTCTTGTGGAATGTACTGGCCTGGGTTGTGTTCCAGTTTTTCGATCCAGATACCTTCGCGGTTGATTTTCGCTTTAATGTTACGGTCAGCGGAGCAGGAGACGCCCATGCCGACCGGGCAGGATGCGCCGTGACGTGGCAGACGGATAACGCGAATGTCGTGCGCGAAGTATTTACCGCCAAACTGCGCGCCAAGACCGAGTTTCTGGGCCTCTTCCAGCAGTTCCTGTTCCAGCTGGACATCGCGGAACGCCTGACCATGTTCGTTCCCTTCCGTCGGCAGTTCATCGTAATAGTGAGCGCTTGCTAACTTGACGGTTTTCAGGTTGGTTTCCGCAGACGTACCGCCAATCACAAACGCGATATGGTACGGCGGGCAGGCTGCAGTACCGAGGGTACGCATTTTCTCGACGAGGAAGTTTTTCAGTTTGCCGGGAGTCAGCAGGGCTTTGGTTTCCTGGTAGAGATACGTTTTGTTGGCAGAGCCGCCGCCTTTAGCGACACAGAGGAATTTGTACTCATCGCCATCTACCGCGTACAGGTCGATTTGCGCAGGCAGGTTAGTGCCGGTGTTGACCTCTTTGTACATGTCCAGCGCCGCATTCTGTGAATAGCGCAGGTTATCTTCGATATAGGTGTTATAGACGCCTTTCGACAGCGCTTCTTCATCACCGCCGCCGGTCCACACGCGCTGGCCTTTTTTACCGACGATGATCGCGGTGCCGGTATCCTGGCAGGTCGGCAGCACGCCTTTGGCGGCGATTTCGGAGTTTCTTAAGAATTGCAGCGCCACGTACTTGTCGTTTTCGCTGGCTTCTGGATCGTGAAGAATAGCCGCAACCTGTTTCTGGTGTGCCGGGCGGAGCATAAAAGAAGCGTCGTGAAAGGCTTGCTGCGCCAGCAGGGTCAGGGCTTCTGGTTCCACTTTCAGGATGGTTTCGCCGTCGAAGTCGGCAACGCTAACGTAATCGGAAGTGAGTAGATAGTATTCGGTATTGTCTTTCCCCATCGGGAAAGGTGCCTGGTAGATAAAGGGTTTGTTTGACATAGCTTCCAGCCTGTAACTCTGTATTTGTTATTCGAAAATGGCGTGCCGCGTAGTCACGGGCGGCACGCAAAGTGCATTTATAAGAACCCGTACATCGCGGCGAAGATCCAGCCGAAGACGCACGATACGCTCACACCAATCAACCCCGGCAGAATAAAGCTGTGGTTGATGACGAAGCGACCGATGTGGGTGGTGCCGGAACGGTCAAACTGAATCGCTGCCAGATCGCTCGGATAAGTCGGCAGGATGTAATAACCGTAGCAAGCCGGTGCTGAAGCCACGATGTATGCCGGATCAACGCCGATCGCCAGCGCGACCGGAACAATCGCCGCCAGCGCCGCAGCCTGAGAGTTTACAAACTTGGAAACCAGCAGCAGAACAATGGCATAGGCCCACGGATACTCTTTCACCATTTCACCCAGTACGCCCTGAATTTCAGACATATGCGCACCGAACATGGTTTCTGCCATCCATGCGATACCGTACACCGCCACGATGGCGATCATACCGGAACGGAAGACTTCGTTTTTTGAGATAGACGCGGGATTGGTTTTGGTCAGGATAATAATCAGCGCCCCGGTCAGCAGCATAAACATCTGAATAACCAGCACCATCGACAGCGGTTTGCCGCCGAAGGATGGACGCAGGTCCGAATCAGCACCAAGAAGTGCGACTACAGCGATTGCCCCGAGGAAAATCCACATCGCCAGCCAGTTGCTTTTCGGCAGTTTTTTATCGAGCAGCGTCGCGGTATCACCGTAAACATACTCACGGTTTTCCGGTACGGAGATGAATTTCTGGAACTCTTCGTCTTTATCCAGATCTTTACCGCGGAACCAGCTGAAGATACCGATCGCCAGGATACCGATTAACGTCGATGGAATGGTGATTGCCAGCAGGTCGAGGAACTCAAGATGGCGACCATCAAAGGTGACATTACCCAGCATCGCAACCAGAGACACGACCGCAACCGACACCGGACTGGCGATAATCCCCATCTGTGCACCGATAGAACTTGCCGCCATCGGACGTTCCGGACGGATGTTGTTCTTAATGGCGACGTCGTAGATGATCGGCAGAATGGTGTAAACCACATGACCCGTACCGCAAAGAATGGTCAGCGTACAGGTCACAAACGGCGCGACAATTGAGACATATTTCGGGTTGCGGCGCAGCAACTTCTCGGCAATTTGCAGCATGACATCAAGACCGCCCGAAGCTTGCAAGGTCGCCGATGCCGCCACCACCGCAATGATAACCAGCATGACATCAACCGGTGGTTTACCTGGCTGAAGGTGGAAGACGAAGACCAGAATGACCAGACCGATACCGCCTAATAAACCCAGCGCGATACCACCCTTTCTGGCACCATAAAACAGACATATCAGTATTATGATAAGTTGGATAGTAAATAACATGTGTGAACCCTCGCGATAATCCTATTTAAATTTTTGCTGAATAGATCACAGTCACGTTCTGTTTTGTATGAACTGTTTTCAGAGCCTGACTAAATATCCGTTTGGTCGTTACCGGCTTGAGCAAATACCTCACAGTGAATATTGGCTGATTAAAGCAGCGGCAAATTTATGCACTGTGATAAGCGGCTTTTTCAGAGAGAAAGACTCTCTGGCGATGGGTTTATAGTTTGTACAGCGCAGATGTTAATGTTTTGTTTGCTGTTATCTTATTGATATTTATCGGTCTATTTTTTGTTCTCAGGGCAGATATCATTAGGTTTAAAGATTAATCTGATCTACCCATTTGTGGGTAAAAATACACATAATGTCGGGTGACATAATAGTTAATTAACTTTTTGTTAGCGTTTGAAATTAAAAACACCGTTCACCTGAAGAGATATTAATTTTTAGCGATGATGGAGGGATAATTATATTTGATCTGGCACAAGTTTTACTGATGAAGGATGTAACTTGTGCCAGGGGTATTTTGCATTACGGTAATAATTATTACTTACAGATAACCAGCGATCCGTTATTGGCAATATTGTTTCAGTAGTGAGTAGTGTTCTGCCTGAATACGGTAACGGTAAACCGGACGCCCCGTGACGCCATAATGGATACTGGTGAACAAGATGTGGCAGTTGACCAGCCAGATGAGGTATTTACGGCAGGAACACGCGAGATGTTAACCTCGTTAGCCAGCTCGTCGGTTGAAAACTCATAGTCCTGATGCGCGTCAATCCACTGGCACAGCGTGCGTAACGTCTGCGGCGTTAAGCCTTTTGGCAAGCGACGAGGATCCTGTTCGTTGGAGCTGCTGCCGTGGATTAGCTGATCAAGCTCGGCCTGGTCATAATACTGATGTTTTTCCAGCGCCATTTTCTTTTGCCGCCAGCCGGTGAGCGCCTCTTCAAAGCGGGAAGCCTGGAAGGGTTTGATCAGGTAATCCACGACACCGTAATGCAGCGAATCTTTAATGGTTGCCGCATCGGCTGCGGAGGAGATGACAATCACATCACTTTTGCAACGCGCGTTATGCAGGACAGGCAGTAAATCGAGCCCGTTCTCTTTTTGCATATAGATATCGAGCAATATCAGGTCGATAGGCGTATCGCTATTGAAGATAATCTCTTTGGCTTTCTCCAGCGTCGAGGCTGTTCCACAGCATTGAAAGCCTGGGATTTGTGCTACGTATCGGCGATTCAGCTCCGCGACCATTGCGTCGTCATCGATAATTAATACATTGATCATCTGTTCGACTCTCCCCGTCCCAGGGTATCTGGACAAAAAATTGTGTGAAAATCCCGGGTTCCGATTCCACGGCGATGCTGCCGCCGAGATTTTCTACCTGTTGTTTGACAAGTGCTAAACCGACGCCTCGCTCGCTTCCTTTTGTCGAGACACCTTTGTCAAAAATGTGATCGATTTTGTCGGGTGCGATCCCCGGTCCATCATCGTTAACTTCGCAGTGCAGCCAGCCGTGACGGTAGTGCAATGTTACGCTAATTTCGCCACCGGGTTCCGGCCCTAATGCTTCCAGCGCGTTTTCTATCAGATTTCCCAATGTGGTAATCAGCGTCGCGACCTGGTCCTCACTGCCGCTGTCTGGCAGCAGGCTTTCGCTGTTTAAAATCAGCGTATGGCCTAAATCGGTCGCGCGGTTAATCTTGCTGATTAAAAAACCAGCGATAACCGGAGATTTGATCTTACCCAGCAGAGAGCCAATCTCTTCCTGATAGTTATTGGCTGTTTTGAGAATGTAATCTTCCAACTGCTTATAACTCTTCAGATGCAATAATCCGAGAATCACATGCAATTTATTCATAAATTCGTGGGATCGTTCACGAAGTGCATCAGCATAGTTGACCAGACCGTCGAGTCGCTGCATCAGTTTACGAACTTCAGTTTTGTCCCTGAAGGTTGAAATGGCACCGATGATAACGCCATTACTGCGCACCGGAACGGTGTTGATCAGTAATAGCCGGTCTTTAATCGTAATCTCTTCGTCGCGGCGCGGCGTACCGTCGCGTAACACTTCCGAGATATCTACACCTGTGACCATGAGTGGCTTAGCGTCGACAGTTTCTCATCGTCCTGCGACTTACGGTAATTCAGCAATTCTTGTGCGGCATCGTTGATCAGCGTGACCTCGCCGCGATCGTCCACGGCAACGACGCCTTCTTTGATAGACTGCAACATGGCCTGGCGCTGCTCAAACAGCGTGGAGATTTCGTAGGGTTCCAGGCCGAAAAGGATTTTTTTCAGTACGTTAACCAGAATGCATGTGCCGATCAGTCCGACCAGCATGCCAAATAGTACCGACCAGATAATGCTCCAGCGACTGTCATTGATTTGTTGGGTCACGCGGCTTAACTCAAGGCCGATCGCCACCACGCCAATTTGTTTATGATTTTCATCGTAGATGGGGGTAAATACGCGTAAAGCCTGCGCCAGAAAACCGCGATTGATAGCGACATTTTCTTTGCCATTCAGCGCTTTAAGGATGTCATCACCTTTAAATGGCTGACCAATACGCTGGGCTTCAGGATGCGAGTAGCGAAGACTTTGCATATCGGTAACGACAATAAACAGCAGATCGTTGCGTTTGCGCACGGCTTCCGCGATGGCCTGGATTCCGCTCTCCTGCGGTTTTTTCTGCAAGCCCTGACTGATTTCCGGCGAGTCGGCGAGGGTACGCGCACTGCCAGTGCCTTGTTGGCCAGCCCGTCTCGCGTCATATCACTGATTTGCGAGAAGTAAATCAGATGCACCACCAATAGCACCGAGAACAGTACCGCGCTGACCATTAAGATCACTGTGTACTCAATTTCATCGGACGTTTGCGTAACATGCGGTAGGGCAATGAATGTCTCATCAGCTTCCTTGTGTGACAAATTTCTTAAGCATTATCTCTGATGAGGCGGGTAATTCAAAGGGAGTAAGAATGATTGGCTATATAGGGGAAGAGACTCTGGCAACGGAAACTGCCAGTGCTGTATGAAGATTCCAGGGCTATGCTTATAGCGATAATCATACTGATGAGAGAGGGAAAGTCATGGATCAGGCGCTACTGGACGAGGGTTATCGCTGTTATACCGGCGAAAAGATCGATGTCTATTTCAACACTGCGATATGTCAGCATTCTGGCAATTGCGTACGTGGCAACGGCAAGTTATTTAATCTCAAACGAAAGCCGTGGATCATGCCGGATGAAGTCGACGTCGTCACTGTGGTTAAAGTGATTGATACGTGCCCGAGCGGCGCGCTGAAATACCGTCATAAATAAGCGAGGGTAAAATGGAAATACGCGAAGGCCACAATAAATTTTACATTAATGATGAACAGGGCAAGCAAATCGCTGAAATTGTCTTTGTGCCGACCGGAGAGAATTTAGCGATTATCGAACATACCGATGTCGATGAAAGCCTGAAAGGGCAAGGGATTGGTAAACAGCTGGTTGCGAAAGTCGTGGAAAAAATGCGTCGGGAAAAACGAAAAATTATCCCATTATGTCCATTTGCGAAACACGAATTTGATAAAACGCGGGAGTATGATGATATTCGCAGTTGATGGGAGAGTACAGATTCACGATATTTTTCATGCTCTCTGCGGTGTGATGCAGGAGAGCATCTGAAGGGTAGGGGGATGCACAAAGAATGGGCAGAGAGCGCGTTTTTTTGTCCCAAGTCATCCCCTTTACTGAGCAAAAAAAAAGAATATCTCCTATATGAGAATCATCAATCGGGGTTAATAAGTTTTGCGTCCCAGAGTGTTCAATATTGATAGGAGTCATATTATGGAAGGTAAAAACAAGTTCAATACTTATGTTGTTTCTTTTAATTATCCATCATCTTATTCCTCAGTGTTCTTAAGGTTAAGATCATTGATGTATGATATGAATTTCTCCTCTATCGTGGCTGATGAATATGGGATACCACGACAATTGAATGAAACTCCTTCGCAATAACTACATCGTTAGCCGCAAGTGAAATCGAAGATTTAATCAGGCTTAAATGCTTAGACTTACCGGATATTGACTTTGACCTCAACATTATGACAGTTGATGACTATTTCCGTCAGTTTTACAAGTAGCCAGGAAGGATAAGAAGAACATAAAAAATGGCACTATTCTCTAAAATATTAATTTTTTATGTGATTGGTGTGAACATATCCTTTGTCATTATCTGGTTTATCTCACATGAGAAAACACATATTCGTTTACTTAGTGCATTCCTGGTCGGAATAACCTGGCCAATGAGTCTGCCTGTGGCATTACTTTTTTCTCTCTTTTAGGAGCTGTAGTTGAGTGGACCCGCTGGTTATCGTGAAACGAAGCGTCTCTCCTCAAAACTGGATTTGCGGAACGATGAACGAAGCAGTCGCCTGACTGCTTCGTTCATTAAAGTGAAATTTATTTCTGTGGGCGCATCGCCGGGAAGAGAATAACGTCACGAATAGTATGACTGTTTGTAAACAGCATAATCATTCGGTCGATGCCAATACCCAGACCAGCGGTTGGCGGCAGACCATATTCCAGCGCAGTCACGTAATCTTCGTCATAGAACATGGCTTCGTCGTCACCTGCAGCTTTAGCGTTAACCTGTTCCTGGAAACGTTCAGCCTGATCTTCTGCGTCGTTTAATTCGCTAAAACCATTACCGATTTCACGACCACCGATGAAGAATTCAAAACGGTCGGTGATTTCCGGGTTAACATCATTACGGCGCGCCAGCGGGGACACTTCTGCCGGATATTCCGTAATAAAGGTTGGCTGAATCAGATGTGCTTCTGCCACTTCATCAAAGATCTCCGTGACAATACGTCCCAGCCCCCAGCTTTTCTCTACCGTAATTCCGATAGATTCAGCTAATGCTTTAGCAGCATCAAAATTATCCAGGTCGGCCATATCGGTTTCTGGACGATATTTTTTGATTGCTTCGCGCATGGTGAGTTTTTCAAACGGTTTGCCGAAATCAAACACATGCTCGCCATAAGTGACTTTAGTGGTACCCAGAACCTCTTGTGCCAGGGTGCGGAACAGTGACTCTGTCAGTTCAATCAAATCGTGGTAATCCGCATACGCCATGTAGAGTTCCATCATTGTGAACTCAGGATTATGGCGAACAGAAATACCTTCATTACGGAAGTTACGGTTGATTTCGAATACCCGTTCAAAACCGCCTACAACCAGACGTTTCAGATACAGCTCCGGCGCGATACGCAGATACATATCTAAATCCAGAGCATTATGATGGGTAATAAACGGGCGAGCAGATGCCCCACCTGGAATTACCTGCATCATCGGGGTTTCTACTTCCATAAAGCCGCGCGCGACCATGAACTGACGGATAGCGGCCAGAATTTTTGAACGGACAACAAACGTTTGACGGGATTTATCGTTAGCGATGAGGTCCAGATAACGTTGACGATAACGGACTTCCTGATCCTGCAGACCATGGAATTTATCTGGTAAAGGACGTAGTGCTTTTGTCAGCAGGCGCAACTCAGTACAGTGAATGGAAAGCTCACCCGTTTGCGTCTTAAACAGCGTACCGCGGGCACCGATAATGTCACCCAGATCCCATTTTTTAAACTGATCGTTATAAACACCTTCTGGCAGGCTATCTCTTGCAACGTACAGTTGAATACGGCCACCGACATCCTGCAACGTTACAAAGGAGGCTTTCCCCATGATACGACGGGTCATCATTCGGCCAGCAACCGAGACTTCAATGTTTAAGGATTCCAGTTCCTGGTTATCCTTCGCATCAAACTCTTCGTGCAACTGGTCAGAGGTATGGTCGCGGCGAAAATCATTGGGAAACGCCACACCTTGCTGACGTAGTGCCGCCAGTTTTTCGCGGCGATTTCTCAGTTCATCGTTAAAATCAATAGCCTCATTGGCTCCCCGTGTTTCTTGTTCAGACATTTTGGTTCCTCTAAATCCAGCTTTCAATTTAGCGTAGATAAAGAGACAGATCGGTACACTGTATTATCTGCCTCGACTATTAGTAACTCAGTTTATCTTATCGAACTAACGCTTACCTCAAGTTGATATCACTAATAAATAACCATCAAAATGGTTTAAATGACTTATTAATCTCGATTTGTTAGTGTTATAAACTGAAAGTTAATTTATTCATAACCAATTGTTTTTACGACAGTTAATCGTTGCTCTCCTGTATCATATTCGTCGGCGTGCTAAACAGAAAACGGGTAGCAAAGGCCAATACGACGATGATCGCGACACAAGCCAACGTCCACTCTCCCATCTGAGAAAAGAATCGCTGGTAAGCTGCAATTGCCATACCGCTAATTTGCGACTCTGTCGTCTGCTGTGCCACGACGCCTGCCAGCCAGTTGGCGACCGCGCCTGTTGCCAGCATATAAATCCCGGTTAACACGCCAGACATTTTCAGACGCGTGATTTGCGCAATCGCCACCGGGTCAATAAAGAGTTCGGCAAAGCCCATTAGCGCCAGCCCGGATATCATCACGCCCATTGACGCTTGACCGTCAGCCGCTGCATGTCGGGCATCAAATGCCAACAACATAAAGCCACAAGCCATCAGCAGTAAGCCAAAGGCAAACTTCAGCCAGACGCGCAATGTTGAGTTGCCGCGGCTTTCTGGCGACGCCAGCCAGGCCAGTACAACCCCAGCGAGCATCACCGCAATTGCATTCACCGACTGGAATAGTGCTGTAGGTACTTCAATATTGAATGCCTGACGATTCACAAAGCGATCGATAAACAAGCTGATGGTACTGCCGCCCTGTTGTGCCAGTACCCAGAACAATGTCCCGACAAACATCAACAATACAATTTGCCAAAGAGCACGGCGATGTTCGGGGAATTTGATCATCATGCGGGCAATGATTTGTGCGGCAATGAGGCAAACGATCGCCAGCAAATATCCGGACCAGTCGTTCTCCAGCAGCAGGGTAAAAAATACTGGGGCTAAACAGAGCATCACCACTAACCAGCTCCATACTGGTAAGGCAAATTTGACGCTAGTGAGCGCTTTTTTATCCATACTACGCGTGGACTGGAAATGACGATGCCCGCTTAAGAAAATCAACAAACCGATAAACATGCCGCCACCCGCAAGGGCAAAGCCAACATGCCATCATACCACTGAGCAGCCAGGCCGCAGGCGATGGGCGCGGCGATAGAACCGATATTGCCCGCAGCATACAGCAGCGAAAAACCGCCATCACGTCGATGATCGTTCTCGTCGTAGAGCTCGCCAAGCAAACAGCTGATGTTTGATTTGAATAAACCGTAGCCACAAATAATGATTGCCAGCGCCAGATACAGGCTAAAGGTTGAATTTGTATCAATGCCCAGCACCACATGGCCAAGGGTCATTAACAGCGCGCCGGCAATCACTGCAGTGCGGTTGCCGAGCAGGCGGTCGGCAAGCCAGCCGCCGAGAATAGGGGTAACGTAAACCAGAGAAGCATATGCGCTGAACAGGCTGATGGCATGGTTATCATCAAAACCAAGCTGATGGGTGAGGTAGAGAATGAGTAAGGCACGCATGCCGTAAAAACTGAAGTACTCCCAGATTTGGATCGCCACGATATAGTATATCGCGCGCGGCTGTGAGGGTGTTTTCATGTGTTCTCCTTATGAGCAAAAAAGGGAAGTGGCAAGCCACTTCCCTTGTACGAGCTTAATTATTTTTTGCTTTCTTCTTTCAATACCTTAACGGTATAGCGGCCATCAGCCTGACGGTATGCACCGTGAATATCGGTTTCAAAGCCCGGATAGTGAGCGCCGATTTCACACAGCATCTGCAGGAACTCCAGAACCGGACGGCTTTCTTCGGTGATCATTTCACCCGGCATTACCAGAGGAACTCCCGGCGGATATGGAAGGATCATATTGGCGTTAATACGACCTACCATTCGTCGAGGTAAACTTCTTCGGTCATACCGTGCAGCTCTTTCTGGAAGGCAGCATACGGAGTCATTACCATCGTCGGCAGCACTTCAAATGCGCGATACATCAGATCCGGCAGATTGTGGTGAACAATCAGTTTGTGGATATTCTGAGCCAGTTCCTGAATACGCATGTTTTCATAGAATTCAGGATCTTCACGATACAGAGACGGCAGCATGTTTTTCACACGCAGGTTCAGGTCGAACGCACGTTTGAAGTCAGTCAGAGCACGCAGCAGGCTCAGTGCTTTGGTCTTATCGATACCGATGCTGAACAGGAACAGCAGGTTATACGGGCCGGTTTTCTCAACAACGATGCCATGTTCGTCGAGGTATTTCGCCACGATGCTGGCCGGAATACCAAAGTCGCTCATGGTGCCGTCTTTTTCCATCCCCGGAGTCAGCAGGGTGACTTTGATCGGGTCAAGATACATGTGCTCGTTATCGATGTTTTTGAAGCCGTGCCAGGTGCTGTCAGAACGCAGCGGCCAGCATTCAGTGGTATCGATATGATCCGGCTGCCATACATCAAAGAACCAGCCATCAGATTCCGTTCTCAGACGTTTGATCTCTTTACGGAATTTGATCGCACGTTCAATGGAACCGTTGATCAGACGCTTACCTGCATTGCCTTTCATCATCGCCGCAGCGGTTTCAGTTGACGCCACGATACCGTAGTGCGGAGAGGTGGTGGTGTGCATCATGTAGGCTTCGTTAAAGGTTTCTTCGTTTACGTCACCTTTAACGTGGATCATGGAAGCCTGAGAGAACGCCGCCAGCAGTTTGTGAGTGGACTGGGTTTCGTAAATCACTTTCCCTTCTACACGGCCACCGCTCATACCGCATTTACCTTCGTAAATCGGTGAGAAGTTGGTGTAAGGCACCCACGCGGAGTCAAAATGGATGGATTTCACATCCAGTGTTTTCTTGATGAAGTCGGTGTTGTACAGCAGACCATCATAGGTAGAGTTAGTAATTACAGCATGTACCGGCCAGGTTGCGTTTGGTGTTTCCTTCACGCGCTTAGCAATGGTAGCGTGCTGGAATTCACTCTGTGGGATACCACCAAGAATACCGTAAGCGTTACGGGTCGGGCGGAAATAGATTGGCGTAACATCGCTCATCATCATCAGGTGGGTCAGCGATTTGTGGCAGTTACGGTCAATCAGAATGGTGCTGCCTGCTGGAGCAGAGTACATACCAACAATTTTGTTCGCAGTGGAAGTACCGTTGGTCACCATGTAGCTGCGGTCTGCGTTAAAGACGCGAGCGATATACTGTTCTGCTTCTTTGTGTGGACACTGTGATCCAGCAGAGAACCCAGTTCAGATACTGAAATGGAAATGTCAGATTTCATGGTATTCGGACCAAAGAAATCATAGAACAGGCTACCTACCGGGCTTTTCTGGAATGCAGTACCGCCCATGTGACCAGGAGTACAGAAAGTATATTTACCTTCACGAACATATTTAAACAGTGCTTTAGTCAGCGGAGGCAGAATAGTGTTGATATATTCGTCAGTGGTCTGCTTGATCTTGTTAGCAATATCTTCAGCAGCACCCAGCGCATATTCAAAGAAGCTAATCTGTAAACGCAGGTCATTCAGGCTTACATCGAGAGTGGAATACGTATTAGCGAACGCGTACAACGGCAGGTTCTCGTTCATTTTGCTAATTTCTTCACACAGCTCGAGATTATATTTATCCCAGTCAAAAATAACGCCGCACAGACGCGCATTGTTTTCGATCAGTTTTAATAAGTCGTCACGGTCGTTCGGGTAAACAATCTGGAAGTTCAGACGTTCAAGCGCGCGATGAAGTTCACGGATGGGTTCTTCTTTAAAATAAACCCCCATGTGATTCAATATTGCAATAACGTTCATAGTCATATCTCCAGGTAAAAAAGGCCCCTCCCAACACATGGGACAAAATGAAAGGAGGAGCCTCGGAAAATACTTTTAATTAATGTGCGTTAGACGCGGTGTGGTTATCCATTGAGTGGCTCTGGCGCTCGTGCATTTTGCGAGCGTAGAACATCAGGATAATCAGGCTGACGATGAAGGTACCTGCCAGCTCGAAGGAGCTTGCGCCCATCAGCGCGATGAAGCAGAACACGCAACCCAGTACAGAGCAGATCAGGCTGACAAAGTTGCGGATGTTAACGCCTTCAAAACGAATCAGGTCAACGCAAGAGTAGAAGTACGGCAGCATAGTCAGCAGTACTGCGATACCGGTCAGTTCACCGAACAGGTCAGATGCTTTACCACCAGCAGAGTTCATCAGAGTGATGAGGATCATCAGGCAGTCATTTTCACTGCAGCCAGCAGCAGACCTTTTTTCGGAATACCGTTGCTGTCGACTTCACCATAAACTTTCGGGAAGTTACCGTCGTTAGCGGCACGTACACCTGCCTGGCCTACCAACATCATCCAGGAGCCCAGAGAAGTCAGGCACGCAAAGGCGGTGAATGCAGAAACCAGCGGCGCAGCCCAGTTACCGAGGATAGTTGAAGCACTGATTGCAAACGGAGCACCGGAAGCCGCCATTACAGAAGACGGATACATACCGGAAAGCACCTGAGTCGCAGCGATGTAAACAATACCTGCTAAACCAGTACCCAGCATGGTTGCCAGCGGAACGGTACGTTTCGGGTTTTTAACCATACCAGTACTTACAGCTGCGGATTCAACACCCACGAAGGCCCACAGGCAGAGCAGAATACTTTTAATGATCGCATGACCATCAGTGGTATCCGCAGTATTCCAGTTAGCTGCATAAGTTGCCGCATCAAACCAATGCCAGCCAACAATAGCAGTCATCACCACAGGAATAAGAACCAGCACCAGACCAATAGTGGTTAAACGGCTTACCCAGGTACCGCCGAGCATATTTACAAAGGTAAATACCCAGACGATAGCAATACAGGCGATACCCGCCGGAACAGGATCATTTAATACTGGGAAGAAGGTGGAAAGATAAGATACAGCGGTAATACCAATCGCCAGGTTACCAATCCAGTTAGCATGGTAATAAAGAACACCTGTCTGAAAACCAAATGCAGGAGAAATTTCTCCGGCATAAGCAATTGGGCCACCTTGTTGCGGGTTTTTTGTTGCCAGTCGGGCATATACATACGCCAGCGACATTGCACCAATAATAGAGATAATCCAACCCCAGATAGCAATACCACCGATACTTGCTAGGTTCGCAGGTAATAATGCAATACCGCTCCCCATCATATTACCGGCAACAACACCGGTACAGGCAAATAGCCCGATCTTCTTGGCAGAACTCATGCTCTTCTCCTAATTTCATTTTTGAATTTGGAGTCCGGGTCATGATGTATAACTATTTCCTGACCAGACCAAACTGGCGCTAAGATTACTCACGAAAAAAGGATTAATCCTAAAGATTAGGTGAAATAACACAAAAGTTTCTGTAAGTGAGAACTTGAGGTTTTTTATTAACACATCAGGATCGCAAGTTGATATCATGAAAAGATAAACATTCAATGTTTACAATAGATTGCGTGACGTCTTCTGGTTAAATTTATGTAATAAAAATTATGCGGCAAATAAATTGCCGCAACATATTATACCAACAGGAACATACAAAAACTCAACAACAAATATTCCCGAGCATGAATCAACCCGGGGGTTACTTATTCTGAAGCGAGAAATTTGTCGAGATAAGGTACAACATAAGGAACAGAAGTCTGGAATATACCATTTTCAATCCAGTAAAGGGTGTTTGCCCCTGGGCGTAAATTAAAGGCGGTGAGATATGCATCAGCCGCTTCCCGGTTCATCCCCTTCATTTCATAAACCTTGCCAAGCAATACATAATTTAGCCAGGACATTTCAAGATCAATGCCAGTATTTATCGCCTGGTAAGACTCATCTGTTTTACCTTTTACCAGAGAACTGACCGCTTTTATTTGATATATAATGGACAGGTTATTCAATTCCGGTAGTGTAACAATGTTATCTATTTCTGTGTTCAGTGCTGCTAATTGTTTTTCATCTAAAGGATGTTGAGAATGGCGCACGATATCAACTAATGCTTTTTCTGCTCTCGCGTAGGTAAATTCTGGGGATGATTGAACAATCTCACCTAATAATTCACTGGCACGGTTCAATGATTTATCATCGCCATGCAGTAAATAATCATGTGCCTGATAAAAATTAGTTAATAACGCACCACGATGAGGCAAAATTTGCTGGAGCGTCTCCTGCATTCGTTGTGGCCACGGTTGGTTTAACACTTTTGATAAACTCTCCAGTAAATCATTTTGAATCGCCAGCTGATTACCGTTAGTGATGACATAACGTTTATCCAGCATGGTTGAACCATCTGCATTGTCTACCAATTTTATCGACATAAAGCATTGTTGAGCACGGTATTGGCGCTGATTAACAAACGCAATAGATAATGTTTTACCGGAACTGCTCGGTTCATCAATGTTGTAGTTGATTTTGTCATGCACCATAAAGGTGGAGAAGGTGTTAAGTGATGTCGCCACCAAATCACCCACGCCTATCGCGTAAGAGAGCTGATACGGGGAACTCCAGCTATTACAACTTTTATTTACCATATTAATGTCAATATCGCGTGGATTGAGCAAAATACGCGATTTGCTCATCGGAAGACGTGTATCAAGACTTGAAAACGCTACCAGTGCTACACAGATACCTAAGGACAACAGGAAAAAAAACCATACCCAAAAGGTAGTGAATCGTTTGCTTTTAACTGGGGATTGTTCAGGTGGCGTTGCGGTGTTTTGAATGTTAAGACTGTGGGAGGGAGAATCTGTGGCAGGAACCGCCTCTGGTATAGGGGGAGGCGAAGATAGCATTATTTCCTCTCCCTCTTCTTCGCTGTACCAGATAACCGGCACCATTAATTTATAGCCGCGCTTTGGTACAGTAGCGATATAGACAGGACTATCTTCATCATTATCTTTTAATGACTTACGTAGTTCTGAGATACTCTGCGTCACAACATGATTGGTGACAATACTTCTCTTCCAGACATTATCGATAAGTTCATCCCTGCTAAGTACTTCGCCACTGTGTTGAGCAAAGAAAACCAGAAGGTCGATTAATCTCGGCTCAAGGGTAAGTTGACGCCCATTGCGGCTAATTTGGTTTATGGACGGAGTAACAAGCCATTCGCCAACGCGAACTACAGGTTGTTGCATAATAGAAACTCATTCGAAAAGGGAATGATGCAATGATAATTGCCACAACCTATTTTTACCATCTATAGATGGGTTTATTTACATATTATTGGTGAATGCAAGACGTTATTTTTACCAGCCATAAACTTCTTGATTACATGGTATTAAGAAAGGATTTTACTGAGAACCAGAAGTAATATTCCTTACCATCAAAATTCATCATCTTTGCCAAAGAAAAATGTTCAGAAAATAATCCATGGAAAATTGTCCGGAGCGCTTACTATTTTAATGGATTGTTAGTCTTTGCATGAGCAAGCGGACTGATACATTTCTCTTTGTTCTCATTCAGAAAATCTCATCAGTCGGCGTTCAGACCGGTGTTGTGCTTTATGGATGCGTTACGCTCCTGATGACGTCATTTGACGTTCAACAACATCACGGGGCCGCACGACATTTCACGTCAGTTAGTGCTATCGCTCAGGAACAAATTTTCCCGAATTGGGATATGCCCGCAAATTGCTGGTGATGTGGGGAGAATCTGGTTGAGTTCGGGAGAATTGATTTGGAGGCAGAACGCTTAAATCGTGGCGTCCTGAAACGAAAAACGGACCTCCGTGGAGGTCCGTTTATATGAATTTGGTGCCCGGACTCGGAATCGAACCAAGGACACGGGGATTTTCAATCCCCTGCTCTACCGACTGAGCTATCCGGGCAACGGGGCGCATTAAACCGTAATCTGTACATCTCGTCAACCTAATTTCAGTAAAAGCGATTCAACTGCTTAAGATTGCGGCAAATCGCTTCTTTTCTGTGTTTCTGTCAGGTCAATGCACCACCCTGGCGGCAGCGGGCGAAGCGCAGGATATCTTCCGCCAGCCGATGTGCAGTGTCGACATCCGCCTGGCTACGATTCACCAGCATTCGGCTTAAACAGCTTCCAGCACCAGTTCCATCTGCTTTGCTACCATCGCCGGATCGTCAACTTCCAGTGTGGTTAACAGTTCGTGGGTGAAATCGTAGGCCGCGCTTTTTTGCTGATCGGCCAGTTGATGAATAGGGTGGCCAGGATCGGGATAAAACGTACAGGCAGCGATAAATAGACAGCCGGATAGCGGTTGTTTTTAACGCACTCCGATAACGCCTGATAACGTGCCAGCAGCTTTTGTTCGGCGGTTTGCGTTTCGTCCAGCATCAGCTGACGACGCCAGACATCTATCTGTTGGCTAAGATAACGCAGCGCATCGTAGAGGATTGCCTCTTTGTCTGGCCAGAAGCGGCGTAGCTCGTCCAGTGGATAATCCACACGTTCAGCAACCATCTCCAGCGTGGTGTTGGCAATCCCTTGTAATTCTAATAATTTCAGGGCTTCTCCCAGTACATCTTCACGTTGCACGCTATTTTCCTCCGTCTTTCCCACTGCAAGTGTCGTTCACGGTTGGCGATCGCGCAAATGTGCGCTGAAGGTTTCAGCATCCATAAAGCCCGTGACGCGTGCTTGTGGATGCTCCTGGCCTTGTCCGTCAAAAAAGAGAATTGTCGGTAGGCCAAGGACATTAAGATGCTTTAACAGCGCCACATCTTGTGCGTCGTTGGCCGTGACGTTGGCCTGAAGTAAGACCGTGTCTGCTAACGCTTTTTGCACCTGCGGGTCGCTGAAGGTGTATTTCTCAAACTCTTTACAGGCGACGCACCAGTCGGCATAAAGATCTAACATCACCGGTTTGCCTTTGGCTTCAACGAGCGCCTGATTTAACTCATCTACCGTTTTGATTTGTGTAAAGTTGAGATGCGTCTGAGTTTGCGCGGTATGCGTCGCACCAAATGCCCAATCCTGAAGTGGGCGCACGCTAACCAATGCCGCTGCAAGCAGGATTATTTGCACCACGCGCATCCAGCCGCGTTTGGCCTGTAGGCTGGTGATAAAGGCCCAGCCAAAGAATGCGACACCCAGCGCCGACCACAAGCGTAATCCCCATACATCACCAATCACTCGCTCCAGCAGGAAGACCGGCAGTGCGAGGATCACAAAACCAAACGCGGTTTTGACTTGTTCCATCCACGGGCCGCTTTTCGGCAGCAAGCGGTTACCAAAGACGGTAATTAGCATCAGCGGCAGGCCCATGCCCAACGCATAGAGATAAAGCGTGCCGCCGCCCAGCCACATGTTCCCGCTTTGGGCGATATACAGCAGAATCGCGCTAAGCGGTGCGGTGGTGCATGGTGAACAGATCAGTCCGGCAATCGCCCCCATAACAAACACACCGCCAGGTGAGCCGCCCTGTTGGCGATTGCTCATCAACGTGAGACGTGTTTGCAGCGAAGAGGGGAGTTGTAGAGTAAACAAGCCAAACATTGACATCGCCAGCAAGGTAAAGACGATGGCGAGGCCAATGAGCACGTATGGGTGCTGTAGCGCCGCCTGGAACTGTAACCCTGCGGCGGCAACCACCAGACCCAGCGCCGTGTAAGTCAGTGCCATCCCCTGCACATAAATAAAGGTCAGCAACAATGCTCTGGCAGTGGAGAGCCGCTGTTTACCACCCAGCACGATGCCAGAAATCAGTGGTACATTGGCAGCACGCATGGCGTAAAGGCGATACCAATACCGATCAACAACGCCCAGAGCGCGGAAAAGGGCAATTGCGCGGTGTGCTGCTCTTGCTGCGAAACAGACACAGGCTGTGACGCTGCGTTGTTGGCGACCACTTCGCTTAACGGAACGGTTTTGGTTTCTGGCGGATAACAGAAACCGGCATCAGCACAGCCTTGGTAGGTGACAGTTAACGTCGCTCCCGCACTCGCCTGGTTGATGGTTACGGGAAGCGTCAGCCGATCGCGGTAAATCTCGCTTTTGCCGTAAAACTCATCTTCATGCCAGACGCCTTGCGGCAGCTGCACGTCGGCAATTTTCGCGTGTTCCGGCGTAATGCGGATCTGTTTACGGTAGAGGTAGTAACCGTCTTTGATCTGCCAGGTCAGATTAAGGTCATGTTGGTTTTGCTGAAAATCAAAAGTAAAGGCTTGATCCGCGGGGACAAATTGTGAACGTCCCGGCGCGTCGAATAATCCGGCAAAAACGGAAGTGCTGCAAAGTAGCAGGATCAGCGTAAAGATGCGTTGAGCCATGAGAGGTAATCTGTGTCTCCGTGTGTAACAGGTAAAACCAGAAGTTCCGGGGTTTGATATGGATGATGAGACTTCAGGCATTCCAGCAGTGCCTGCTGGTGAGATACGGTAGTTTTTAAAATCATCTGCACTTCGTATTCTTGCTCCAGCTTACCTTCCAGTAATAGAGAGAGGTAGCGCCGGGGATCAAGGTCGCGCAGGCCGCCAGTTTTTCCGCCAGCACTTTGGCAGCTAAATCCTGGGCTGTCGCTTCATCTGGTGCCGTACATAGCACCACGACAGACGCGGTATTCGAACTTTTTTCATCAAGCATAAACACCTCGCAAGAACAGATGGAACCGCAAGAGAGAGGTCACTATACAACGTACGGGGGAAGGATGTTAGTCGGCGGGAAAGAAAGCGGGGCGTGAACGCCCCGCGATTGATCATTACAGCATGAAGCTACCCACACGAAGCCGAAGCAAACGGCCAGGGCAACACCCAGAGTACCCGGGATGAAGAACGGATGGTTGAAGACGAATTTACCGATACGGGTAGTACCGTGTCATCCATCTGTACCGCAGCAACCAGCGTCGGGTAGGTCGGCAGAATGAACAGACCAGACACCGCAGCGAAAGAAGCAACAGCGGTCAGCGGTGAAACGTTCAGTGCCAGAGCCATCGGCATCAGTGCTTTTGCGGTTGCAGCCTGAGAGTACAGCAGAGCAGAAGCAAAGAAGAAGATGACGGCCAGCAGCCACGGATGACCCTGAATCACTTCACCAGCGGTATCTTTGATCCAGTCGATGTTGTTGGAAACGAAGTATCGCCCAGCCACGCAACACCCAGGATACAAATACAGGCGCTCATACCTGCTTTGAAGGTGCTGGAGTTGAGGATGTTGTCGGTATCGACTTTACAGATAACGGTGGTCAGAGTTGCAACGCTGAGCATGATGATCAGGATTGCGTTGGTGGTGTTCATCAGCGGTTTTTCAACCAGACCCATGCTTGGGCTGTTGATGATTGCATAGATAACCACGCCAACTACGCCCAGCAGGAACAGCCAAACGGACGTTTTTGCACCGGATTTGATTTCAATCTGCTTTTCACCGCGCAGTTCAACCAGGCCCTCTTCCAGACGCTTGCGATAAATCGGATCGTCAGAGAGTTTGGAGTTGAACAGCATAGTGACCAGAAAGGACATCACCAGAACCGCCAGCAGGGTGGACGGGATGACCACGGAGAGCAGATGGAGGTAGCTGATGCCATGACCTTCCATCACGGAAGACATGTAAACCACTGCCGCTGAGATTGGCGATGCGGTGATCGCAATCTGCGCGGATACCACTGCAGTAGACAGCGGACGGCAAGGTTTAACGCCTTGTTCCTTCGCAACTTCAGCGATAACTGGCAGTGTCGCCAGAGAGATGTTGCCAGTACCAGCAAAGATTGTCAGGAAATAGGTCACGATAGGTGCGAGGATCGTGATGTATTTCGGGTTACGGCGCAGCAGCTTTTCTGTCTGATGAACCAGATAGTCCAGACCGCCAGCAACCTGCATGGCAGAAATAGCGGCGATAACCGCCATGATAATGGAAATGACATCGAACGGGATGTTACCGGGTTTAACGCCAATAGCGGCAAGAACCAGCACCCCCAATCCGCCTGCAAAACCAATACCTATTCCCCCCAATCTGGCGCCCAAGAAGATCGCCAGCAAAACTATGATGAGTTCTACAACTAGCATATTAGCCTTCCTTGTTTTTTAACAAGTTGATATTAGATTGTTGTTTTTAAGTTACTGCTCACAAGAAAAAAGGCACGTCATCTGACGTGCCTTCTTTATTTGTACTACCCTGTACGATTACTGTTCGCTTTCATCAGTATAGCGTTTTGCTTTGTAAGCCGGGTGCATCAGATTCTGTACGGAGAAAATATCGTCAAGTTCCGCTTCAGTCAACAGACCGCGTTCCAGAACGACTTCACGTACACTCTTACCGGTTTCGGCACAGATTTTACCCACGATGTCACCGTTGTGGTGACCGATGAACGGGTTCAGGTAAGTAACGATACCGATAGAGTTGTAAACGTAACCTTCGCACACTTCTTTGTTAGCAGTGATGCCGTTAATGCATTTTTCCAGCAGGTTGTAGCAAGCGTTGGTCAGAATGTGAACGGATTCGAACATAGCCTGGCCAATGACCGGCTCCATAACGTTCAACTGCAGCTGACCTGCTTCTGCTGCCATGGTAACAGTGGTGTCGTTACCGATGACTTTGAAGCATACCTGGTTAACCACTTCCGGAACAACCGGGTTTACTTTAGCTGGCATGATGGAAGAGCCCGCCTGCAGTTCCGGCAGGTTGATCTCGTTCAGGCCGGCACGTGGGCCAGAAGAGAGCAAGCGCAGGTCGTTACAGATTTTGGACATCTTCACAGCCAGGCGTTTCAGCGCGCCGTGAACCATAACATAAGCGCCGCAGTCAGAGGTCGCTTCGATCAGTCTTCAGCCGGTACGCATGGGAAGCCAGTGACTTCAGCCAGTTTTTTCACTGCCAGCGGAGAGTACTCTTTCGGCGTGTTCAGACCAGTACCGATTGCTGTTGCGCCAAGGTTAACTTCCAGCAGCAGTTCAGCGGTACGTTGGATATTTTTCACTTCTTCTTTCAGCAGGATGCTGAAAGCGCGGAATTCCTGACCGAGGGTCATCGGTACTGCGTCCTGCAGCTGGGTACGACCCATTTTCAGGATGTCCTGGAATTCGATAGCTTTACGTTCAAAGCCTTCACGCAGTTGGTTAATCGCATCTACCAGCTTAATCAGGGAAGAGTAAACTGCGATACGGAAACCGGTCGGGTAGCGTCGTTAGTGGACTGACATTTGTTAACATGGTCGTTCGGGTTCAGGTACTGATATTCACCTTTCTGGTGACCCATCAGTTCCAGACCGATATTGGCCAGCACTTCGTTGGTGTTCATGTTTACGGAAGTACCTGCGCCGCCCTGGTAGACGTCTACCGGGAACTGATCCATGCATTTTCCGTTGTTCAGGACTTCATCACATGCGGCAATGATGGCATTCGCTACACTTTTAGGAATGGTTTGCAGCTCTTTGTTTGCCATAGCTGCGGCTTTTTTAACCATTACCATACCGCGAACAAATTCAGGAATATCACTGATTTTGTTGTTGCTGATATAGAAGTTTTCAATCGCTCTCAGAGTGTGAACACCATAGTAGGCATCAGCTGGAACTTCCCTGGTACCCAACAGATCTTCTTCGATACGAATGTTGTTTGACATGTGAACCTTCTTTTTCAAGCTGCCAATGATTTGCTTTAAACACACAGAATATATGTGGTTTCGAATGTTTTTCGACCGACGATTATCCCCTGCATCGACCGAATACCCGAGATCATATGCTGCTTGAGGATTTCTACCGTAATCTGGATCACTTTAAGTGTCGGTTTTTACCCCTTAATTATTAATTTGTGAAATAGATCACCGCTTTGGGATTACTACCAAAAATAGTTGCGAAAACATCTTGAAATTTTGCTAATGACCACAATATAAGCTGAACGCGATTCGCAACCCATTCAGGTAGCCGGGTTTAACCGGCTGCTATTACAGGAGAAACCTTTGCGCTGGTTACCTTTTATTGCCATTTTCCTTTATGTCTATATTGAGATTTCAATCTTTATTCAGGTTGCCCATGTATTGGGGGTATTGCTGACCCTCGTGCTGGTTATATTCACGTCAGTTATCGGTATGTCACTGGTACGTAACCAGGGCTTTAAGAATTTCGTGCTGATGCAGCAAAAAATGGCGGCGGGTGAAAACCCAGCGGCGGAGATGATTAAAAGTGTTTCGCTGATCATTGCCGGTTTGCTGCTTTTATTACCGGGCTTTTTCACCGACTTCCTCGGTCTTCTGCTTTTATTGCCGCCGGTGCAAAAGCATCTGACAGTGAAGTTGATGCCGCATTTGCGCTTTTCTCGCATGCCAGGCGGCGGTTTTAGCGCCGGGACCGGTGGCAGTAATACTTTTGATGGTGAGTACCAGCGAAAGGATGATGACCGCGACCGCCTTGATCATAAAGACGATCGCCAGGATTAATGTCGAAACGCCGGATTATGTGGTTATGCCATTTTCCGGCGTTTTTCGTTTTGGCAGAAACAGCCATAACCCCGCCAGCATGATCAGCGCATAGAGACTTTTCCAGCCGACCATTGCCAGTAACAGAACGCATAACAGCCCGCCAACCACCGCCAGTAGTCGATAACGACCTTGCAATAATTTACAGCCTGCCAGCATGCATAACAGATAAATCATAATAAAGATGCCATTGGCATAAATAATAAGAGCGTCCAGATTGATCTCTAAAGCATGAATCACCAACGTGCTCACCACGCAGCAGCCGAGCACCGCATTGAGGCATTATTCGGGATATGGCGAGAAGAGAGGCGTGCCAGGTAGTGGTCAGGATTATGTTGCGCCTGCGACCAGACCAGGCGGGCGAAGCTCTGTATATAAATGTTGAGACTGGCAAAGCAGGCCAGATAGCCAATTACGCAGGCAATCCATAACGCTCCTACACCGAACAACTGCACTACAATTTTTGGAAGCGATGCTGCCGCGGCCATTTGTTCACCATAGGCATCGAAGTGTAAGACGACTACCGTACAGCCCCAGTAGACTAATCCTGCCAGCAGCAGACCAATCATCAAAGCACGAGGAAAATCACGTTCTGGATTTTTAAATTCCGAGGCAAGATGGGCAAATGCTTCAAGACCGACAAAACACCAGAACATCACTGATAACGCAGCAAATAACCCGGTAAGTTCGATATTTCCTGGCGCGGGGAAGGGGATACTCGCAGGTTTGATATCGCCCGCCCACCAGATAGCGACAATCAGTGCGACGATAAGTCCGGCAATAACGGTTTGTAGATTTGCACTGGAACTGGCACCGCGAGTACCGATATACCACACCAACGCCAGCGTACCGAGTTCTGCCAACAACAGTTGCCAGCTATGCCAGCCAAACATTGCCTGGCCGAATCCGGCAGCAATTTGTAGCGCGGCAGGCAAACCCACGGGAATGACCGATAAAAACAGCCAGCCGGTGACTCGCTCAAGCCGCGAACCAAACGCCATACCGACGAAGTGCGCGACGCCGCCTGCGCTGGGATAGTGGCGACCCAGAATCGCAAACACAATCGCAATCGGGAACACTAAGATAATCAAAACGGGCCACGCCCACAGGCTGTTATTGCCCGCTACCAGCGCAGCTAACGCAGGAACGGCAAACACGCCAGTGCCTAATAATGACGTCGATAGCAGGCCAATGCCCTGGGCCAGCCCCAGTTCTTGTTTGAGTCCACTCATGGGTTGATGTCCGATTGCGCCAAATTTTGGGCAACTGCGTAGATTTTCGATGGTAGCACAATCAGATTCGCTTATGACGGCGATGAAGAAATTGCGATGAAATGTGAGGTGAATCAGGGTTTTCACCCGAATTTGTGCTGATCAGAATTTTTTTCTTTTCCCCCTTGAAGGGCGAAGCCTCATCCCCATTTCTCTGGTCACCAGCCGGGAAACCACGTAAGCTCCGGCGTCACCCATAACAGATACGGACTTTCTCAAAGGAGAGTTATCAATGAATATTCGTCCATTGCATGATCGCGTGATCGTCAAGCGTAAAGAAGTTGAAACTAAATCTGCTGGCGGCATCGTTCTGACCGGCTCTGCAGCGGCTAAATCCACCCGCGGCGAAGTGCTGGCTGTCGGCAATGGCCGTATCCTTGAAAATGGCGAAGTGAAGCCGCTGGATGTGAAAGTTGGCGACATCGTTATTTTCAACGATGGCTACGGTGTGAAATCTGAGAAGATCGACAATGAAGAAGTGTTGATCATGTCCGAAAGCGACATTCTGGCAATTGTTGAAGCGTAATCCTCGCACGACACTGAACATACGAATTTAAGGAATAAAGATAATGGCAGCTAAAGACGTAAAATTCGGTAACGACGCTCGTGTGAAAATGCTGCGCGGCGTAAACGTACTGGCAGATGCAGTGAAAGTTACCCTCGGTCCGAAAGGCCGTAACGTAGTTCTGGATAAATCTTTCGGTGCACCGACCATCACCAAAGATGGTGTTTCCGTTGCTCGTGAAATCGAACTGGAAGACAAGTTCGAAAACATGGGTGCGCAGATGGTGAAAGAAGTTGCCTCTAAAGCGAACGACGCTGCAGGCGACGGTACCACCACTGCAACTGTACTGGCTCAGGCTATCATCACTGAGGGTCTGAAAGCTGTTGCTGCGGGCATGAACCCGATGGACCTGAAACGTGGTATCGACAAAGCCGTTACCGCTGCAGTTGAAGAACTGAAAGCGCTGTCCGTACCGTGCTCTGACTCTAAAGCGATTGCTCAGGTTGGTACCATCTCCGCTAACTCCGACGAAACCGTAGGTAAACTGATCGCTGAAGCGATGGACAAAGTCGGTAAAGAAGGCGTTATCACCGTTGAAGACGGTACCGGTCTGCAGGACGAACTGGACGTGGTTGAAGGTATGCAGTTCGACCGTGGCTACCTGTCTCCTTACTTCATCAACAAGCCGGAAACTGGCGCAGTAGAACTGGAAAGCCCGTTCATCCTGCTGGCTGACAAGAAAATCTCCAACATCCGCGAAATGCTGCCGGTTCTGGAAGCCGTTGCCAAAGCAGGCAAACCGCTGCTGATCATCGCTGAAGATGTAGAAGGCGAAGCGCTGGCAACTCTGGTTGTTAACACCATGCGTGGCATCGTGAAAGTTGCTGCAGTTAAAGCTCCGGGCTTCGGCGATCGTCGTAAAGCTATGCTGCAGGATATCGCAACCCTGACTGGCGGTACCGTGATCTCTGAAGAGATCGGTATGGAACTGGAAAAAGCAACCCTGGAAGACCTGGGTCAGGCTAAACGTGTTGTGATCAACAAAGACACCACCACTATCATCGATGGCGTGGGTGAAGAAGCTGCAATCCAGGGCCGTGTTGCTCAGATCCGTCAGCAGATTGAAGAAGCAACTTCTGACTACGACCGTGAAAAACTGCAGGAACGCGTAGCGAAACTGGCAGGCGGCGTTGCAGTTATCAAAGTAGGTGCTGCTACCGAAGTTGAAATGAAAGAGAAAAAAGCACGCGTTGAAGACGCCCTGCACGCGACCCGTGCTGCGGTAGAAGAAGGCGTGGTTGCTGGTGGTGGTGTTGCGCTGATCCGCGTAGCGTCTAAACTGGCTGACCTGCGTGGTCAGAACGAAGACCAGAACGTGGGTATCAAAGTTGCACTGCGTGCAATGGAAGCTCCGCTGCGTCAGATCGTCCTGAACTGCGGCGAAGAACCGTCTGTTGTTGCTAACACCGTTAAAGGCGGCGACGGCAACTACGGTTACAACGCAGCAACCGAAGAATACGGCAACATGATCGACATGGGTATCCTGGACCCAACCAAAGTAACCCGTTCTGCTCTGCAGTACGCGGCTTCTGTGGCTGGCTTGATGATCACCACCGAGTGCATGGTTACCGACCTGCCGAAAAATGATGCAGCTGACTTAGGCGCTGCTGGCGGTATGGGCGGCATGGGTGGCATGGGCGGCATGATGTAATTGCCCTGCACCTCGCAGAAATAAACAAACCCCCGGGCAGAAATGTCTGGGGGTTTTTCTTTTGGTCATCTTTCTAGTATAAGATTCAGACACGGACGACGCGAGTGGCGTCCAGCTCATTGATTATGGGGAATAACATGCACGTAAAATACTTAGCAGGGATTGTCGGTGCCGCGCTACTGATGGCGGGTTGTAGCTCCAGCAACGAATTGAGTGCTGCCGGTCAGAGTGTACGCATTGTGGACGAGCAGCCAGGCGCAGAGTGCCAGCTGATTGGTACTGCGACAGGTAAGCAAAGCAACTGGCTTTCCGGGCAACACGGAGAAGAGGGCGGTTCTATGCGCGGCGCAGCAAACGATCTGCGCAACCAGGCGGCTGCAATGGGCGGTAACGTGATTTATGGCATCAGCAGCCCGTCGCAGGGAATGTTGTCCAGTTTTGTCCCGACGGATAGCCAGATTATCGGTCAGGTTTATAAGTGCCCGAACTGATGTGATGGTGACAAACGTATAATTGCCAGAGGCGCTTCGCTTATCAGGCCTACATAAGGCATTGCAACTGATTGAATGCTTGAGAATTTGTAGGCCGGATAAGGCGTTTACGCCGCATCCGGCATGACCAACGATCACGTTATCAGTCATTTCAGGCTGGATGGCTCCAGCCTCGCATTAGCAAAGATGAGATTATTTCGCCTGTGGTGCAGTTTTGCTGGTGGATTGAACACGTAAGTGATGCAGCGCGCGTAAGCATTGATCCTGGGTTAGCGGTTGGGCGTTATTCGCCGCTACGGTGCGAACATAGACCTGACATGGCACACCCGCGAGTTTTTTCAGTCGTGGGCTGAAATCAAGCATTCGGCGAGTGATCGCTCTATTTCTTTACCCGGCGTTGCTTCACGCGTTTTCACCACTGCGCCGCTAAATTGTTCTTTGCCACTTTCATCTTTAAAGCGGTAAAGCACCGCCAGATAATGGTCGAACAGGTTATGTTTCCATTCCGGTTGGGAATAGGTGTCATATTCCAGATTGCCATTGTCCTGGCAGTCAACGTCGTATAACGGCAGGAAATCTAACAGTGAGGTAATACGTAATGCCAGTTCACGCATTTCCGCATTATTAATTGCATGAATGATTGCTCGCGCCAGCATTTCAATCTGCAATTCATTGACGACTAACTCACATTTGCTACCGTCATGTAGCGTTAATACGAAGGTAAGATTTTCGCCTTGATTATCGGTAAGTTCCAGCGTGTTAACCCGACGATTAATATCGGCATTTTTAAGCTCATCAACCAGAATTTCTGGGATATTTTCTGCCATTTTCTTAATGACTTTATCGCGAGCTTGCTCATACTGAAGGCGTGCAGCAGCATCCAGTTTATGCTTTTGATGCAGACGACTTTCCAGCGCAATCAGCAGGTCGCGCAGTTCCATGACAGACATAAAGAACAACGATTCTTTATTGCGAGGTTCTTTAATTTTTAGCGCCAGTGCAATGAAATTATTACTCTTGCGAATAACACCAGTATTAACACCCTTGATGCTTATGGCCATGTAGGTTCTCCCTAACCATTTCTCAATTAAATAATTAATTTTAATTTATAAGCCAGATAAATGGGCTTGGTAGTAATAGTTGTTAAAATAACATAAATAGCCGTACTCACTCTATATAAACAGAAAAGAAAGGTTAATTATTGGTGTTGGCTATATAAAGAGTAACAACAGCAATGCATATGAATAATTAAAGGTTATGCAACGGGCAAAGATTAAATTTCCCAGTTTAATGACAGGTTGCTGTACTTGCGTTTGTTGCTCTTGCCGGATGCGGCGTAAACGCCTTATTCGGCCTACAGTTCATTGCAAATCCATTCAATTTCAATGCACAATGTAGGCTGATAAGCGTAGCGCATCAGGCAATTTTAATGTTTAACTTCCCTGTTTAATCAGTTACTGCTGGCGTAGCTGGAGATCCAGCGGCGTTTTGCTGGGTTCGCCGCCGATTTCTCGCGCCAGTTTCGGCACCAGATAACCCGACACCAGTGTCAGCAACTCACGCATAATCTGCCGTGCTTCGTCATCACTCACCATAAAATGCGCCGCGCCCTGTACTTTATCGAGCACATGCAGGTAATACGGCATTACGCCGGCATCGAACAACGCATTACTCAGGTTTGCCAGCGTTTGTGCGTTATCGTTCACACCACGTAACAGAACGCTCTGGTTAAGCAGGGTGACACCGACACGGCGCAATTTAGCCATCGCCTGACGGAACGTTTCATCTACCTCATTGGCATGATTGATGTGATTCACCAGCAAGATTTGCAGCGTAGAACGGGCAAAGCGTTCAACCAGCGCCTCGGTGATACGTGCCGGGATCACAATCGGCAGACGGCTGTGAATCCGCAGACGTTTGATATGCGGGATGGCTTCCAGTTGTGTGAGCAACCAGTCCAGCTCGTGATCTTTCGCCATCAGCGGATCGCCGCCGGAGAAAATCATCTCGTCCAGTTCCGGATGCGCAGCAACATACTCAAGAGCAGTCTGCCAGTTACGCTTGTTGCCCTGATTTTCGGCATAGGGGAAGTGGCGACGGAAGCAATAGCGGCAATTTACCGCGCAGCCGCCTTTGACCAGCAAAAGCGCCCGGTTGTGGTATTTATGCAACAAACCAGGCACTACGCTGTGCTGTTCTTCCAGCGGGTCGGTGGAGAATCCGGACGCGACGACAAACTCATCTTGCGAGGTAAGTACCTGACGCAAAAGAGGATCGTCCGGATTGCCTTTCTCCATGCGATCGATAAATGAGCGGGGCACACGCAGGGCAAACAGCTTTTTGGCGCTGCGTCCGGCCAACAGTTTTTCGTCCGCGTCTATATTCAAAAGACGCAGAAGTTCATCAGGATCGGTCACAACATCGGCAAGTTGCGTTAACCAATCTTCTCTGGATGGGGTATTTAGGGTTACAATATGCGCCATTTTGTGGCTTAGCTACCAATTAACAAATTTCAGAGGGCCTTATGGCAACGTACTATAGCAACGATTTTCGTGCTGGTCTTAAAATCATGTTAGACGGCGAACCTTACGCGGTTGAAGCGAGTGAATTCGTAAAACCGGGTAAAGGCCAGGCATTTGCTCGCGTTAAACTGCGTCGTCTGCTGACCGGTACTCGCGTAGAAAAAACCTTCAAATCTACTGATTCCGCTGAAGGCGCTGATGTTGTCGATATGAACCTGACTTACCTGTACAACGACGGTGAGTTCTGGCACTTCATGAACAACGAAACTTTCGAGCAGCTGTCTGCTGATGCAAAAGCAATTGGCGACAACGCTAAATGGCTGCTGGATCAGGCAGAGTGTATCGTAACTCTGTGGAATGGTCAGCCGATCTCCGTTACTCCGCCGAACTTCGTTGAACTGGAAATCGTTGATACCGATCCGGGCCTGAAAGGTGATACCGCAGGTACTGGCGGCAAACCGGCTACCCTGTCTACTGGCGCTGTGGTTAAAGTTCCGCTGTTCGTACAAATCGGCGAAGTCATCAAAGTGGATACCGCTCTGGTGAATACGTCTCTCGCGTGAAGTAATGCGGTTGTGGTGCGGCCTGCAGGCTGCACCATCACTTATTCAGGTCAGAGATGATGAAACGCCTTATCGTTCTTGTTTTGCTTGCCAGCACGCTGCTCACGGGCTGTAACACCGCTCGCGGTTTCGGCGAAGACATCAAACATCTCGGCAACTCCATCTCCCGCGCTGCCAGCTAATTTTTCTTCTCTTCCGAAAAATCATCAGATTTCCATCATTTTTGGCGATGTTGTCTATTATTAATTTGCTATAGGCAAACATAAATAACATTACCTAAAAGGAAGACGTTATGGTGAAGAAGACAATTGCAGCGATCTTTTCTGTTCTGGTGCTTTCAACAGTATTAACTGCCTGCAACACCACGCGTGGCGTTGGTGAAGACATTTCTGATGGCGGTAACGCGATTTCTGGTGCAGCAACGAAAGCGCAGCAATAAGCAATAACGGTACGACAGCTGTGTCGTGCCGTTTGTTTTTTCTGCGATAGTTACATAGGTAATAGTTGAAATTCCCCTGCCACCTGGCAAAATATCCGTTCAACCATCAGCTTTGCAGGACGACCTGCAAACGCCTCTTTTCACCGGGGACGGCCCCAATTCTCCGGAGCCTGATATGTCCTGGATTATCTTAGTTATTGCTGGTCTGCTGGAAGTGGTATGGGCCGTTGGCCTGAAATATACCCACGGCTTTAGTCGTTTGACGCCGAGTGTTATTACCGTGACGGCGATGATTGTCAGTATGGCGCTACTTGCCTGGGCGATGAAATCGTTACCAGTAGGGACGGCTTATGCCGTGTGGACGGGTATTGGCGCAGTCGGCGCGGCTATCACCGGCATTGTGCTGCTCGGTGAGTCCGCTAACCCGATGCGCCTGGCGAGTCTGGCGTTAATCGTATTGGGGATTATTGGTCTGAAACTCAGCACTCACTAACTACCGGGCTGCTGTACCCAAATAAACTTACTGACATCAAACCCTTCCCGGGTCGCGACTGCCAGCATCTCCTGTTTCACTTCGTCAGAATGGTTGGCGTGCGGGAGAGTATCCACAGGTAGTCGCGGTCCGGGCCGCAAACCAGCGCATGGCGGTATTCCCGATCGAGTGCAATAACGTTATAACCGCCATAGAAAGGACCAAAGAATGACACTTTCAGCGCAGCGCGAGTTGGGGCGCCGGTAAAGTACGCTTTCCCTTCACTCTGCTGCCACATTCCTCTGTCAGGGTTATAGCCTTTATTAATGACATTCAGGCCGCCGTCATCACGCAGGCTGTATGTTGCGGTGACTTTTTCCAGTCCACGTTCAAAACGGTGATCAAAACGGGCAATCTCATACCAGGTACCGAGATAACGTTTGGCGTCGAAATTATTCACTACTGTTACGCCACGCGGCGGCGTAGGAGAACTGCAGGCAACGACCAGAAATGCAGCTGTCGCTGCGGCAACGAGAGGGAGCAGGCGCATAAATGTTTCCTTACTGGTTTTTTTCTAAGTGTAGATGACAGCAAGGAAAAACGCAGAAAAGGTCCGAAAATTCGGACCCGATGAAATTTTACTGCAGAGCGTTGAGAATCTGCCAGGCGGCGGCGACTCTCGCTGGATTGGGATAGTTTTTGTTAGCCAGCATCACGATACCCAGCTCTTTTTCTGGAATAAACGCGACATAGCTACCAAATCCGCCGGTCGCCCTGTTTTATGTACATGATGCGCGTACTGCAGGAGTTGGGGGCGTAATCGCTTTTACGGGGCGTGCTGCCAGTGCAATTTTATTGTCACTGCCGTTAACGATGATGTCAGGATTTACCGGCCAGTCCAGCATTTCCCAGCCAGACCCTGATACATATCGCCGGTTTGCCAGTAGCGAGATTGTGCCACTTGTATCCCTTGTTGAAGCGTTTTCTCATTGATATCAAGGGGGGTTTAAATTGATTTGCACCCAGCGGCCATATCTTCAATGGTCGACTTCACACCATAAGCTTCAGCATCTAACGCCCCTGGCGAAACATGCACTGCCTTACCTTCGCGATATCCCCAGGCGTAATTCTTTTCTTCTGCGGGCGGTACATTAATCCATGTATGGTTGAGTTTGAGTGGCTGGAAGACACGAGTTTGCATCGCCTGCTCAAAACTCAAACCAGACGGCTTCACAGCCAGTGCGCCGAACAAACCGATACTGGAGTTGGCATACAGACGTTGTGTTCCTGGAGCCCATGCAGGCTGCCAGTTTTGATAGAAGCGCAGCAAGTCGCTTGAGGATTTCACTTCATCCGGCACCTGCAATGGCAGGCCGCCAGCAGTGTAGGTTGCGAGATGTAATAGTGTGATCCCATTCCACTGTTTAGCGGTAAGTTCAGGCCAGTATTTTGTTGCGGGATCGCTTAACTTGATTTCCCCTCGAGCAATAGCGTCGCCACCAAGCACGCCCGTAAATGTTTTGCTGACCGAACCTAACTCAAACAACGTTTGCTGTGTGACGGGCTGCTTTTTGGCGATGTCCGCATAGCCCCAGGTAAAGTAATAAGGTTTACCCTGATAAATTACCGCCACCGCCATACCGGGGATCTTTTGTTGCTCTATAAGCGGGGTAATTGTGCGATGCACAATATCGTTGATTTTTTGGGGGGCAGCAAATGTGGAGCAAGAGGCGGTAATTAATAAGGCGCAGAGCGTCGTTTTGAACATAGGGTCTGGTTTCCATACAAAACGGCCCGCCATAGGCGGGCCGGATTTACATTGGCGATGCGTTAGATTGTAACGACACCAATCAGCGTGACAACTGTCAGGATAGCAGCCAGACCGTAGAAAACCCATTTGCCCGCAGGTACGTGGATTTTCAGATCGTGCATCGCGTGGTGCATACGGTGTAAACCACACCACAGCGGCAGAACGATCATCAGGAACAGGAATACGCGACCAATGAAGCTCTGCGCGAACGCCAGAACGCGCTCGTAGCTCAGTGCATCACCCGGAAACAGCCCTAGCGGCAGCAGAATACCAACCAGCAGGATCATCACCGGCGCAATGATGGCGCTCCACATACCACCGGCCCCGAAGAGGCCCCAGAATACCGGTTCGTCAGAACGCTTTGGATTTGGATTGATCATCTCAGGCTCCTTACCAGTACAGGGCAACAAACAGGATTACGATGGTGGCAACCACAGTTACCGCCCAGAGACTTTTGATAATTGGCTCTGGACCCATTTTTTCGTCTTTTACAATGATATTGGCCGCTTTCGGTGCCAGTTCAAACCAGGTTTTGGTGTGCAGCAGAGCTGCCGCCAGAGTGATCAGGTTAATGATCACAATAACCGGGTTTTGTAAAAAGTCGACGAATCCCGCCCAGGCTTCCGGGCCATTTTTCAGGGCAAACAGCCCGAAAATCAGTTCAATGCTGAACCACACAGCCGGAACCGCCGTGCCTTCGCGCAGCATGTAAAAGCGATAAAACGGCAATTTTTTCCACCAGGTGGACGTCATTGGCCGTACATACGGTTTACGTTTAGTCGTCATGTTGCACTCCTTAGCGTGGTTTCAGGGTCGCGATAAGAAAGTCTTTCGAACTTTCTACTTTGCCCTGCTGAATGGCCGCAGCCGGATCGACGTGTTTCGGGCAGACTTCGGAGCAGTAGCCCACGAAAGTACAGCTCCATACGCCGTTCTGGCTGTTCAACTGCGCCATACGCTCCTTCTTACCGTGGTCGCGGCTATCTTCGTTATAACGATGCGCCAGCGTAATGGCAGCCGGACCGATGAACTCTGGGTTCAGGCCAAACTGCGGGCACGCGGCGTAGCACAGACCACAGTTGATGCAACCGGAGAACTGGTGATACTTCGCCATCTGCGCCGGGGTCTGGATGTTAGTACCCTGATCCGCGGTGCGGGAGTTGCCGATGATGTACGGTTTGATCGCTTCCAGACTTTCGATGAAGTGGGTCATATCGACCACCAGATCGCGTTCAATCGGGAAGTTAGCTAACGCTTCAACCTTCATACCGTCGGTGTAATCACGCAGGAAGGTTTTACATGCCAGTTTTGGCACGTTGTTAACCATCATGCCGCAGGAACCACAAATCGCCATACGGCAGGACCAGCGGTAGCTCAGGTCCGGTGCCAGGTTGTCTTTGATGTAGCCCAGCGCATCCAGTAATGAGGTAGTTGCGTCATAAGGCACTTCATAGAATGCGCTATGCGGTGCGGTATCGACTTCCGGGTTATAGCGCACCACCTCAATTTTCAGGTTTTTCATCTCAGCCATTCGCCTTCTCCTTCTTATTGGCTGCTTCCGCCTTATCGGCTGCATCCGCTTCGCCACCGTAAACGCGTTTAGCTGGCGGCAGCGTAGTAATCTTCACGTCGCTGTACTCCAGGCGAGTCGTGCCATCAGCATCGCGGAAGGCGAGGGTGTGTTTGAGGAAGTTGACGTCGTCACGCTCGGTGCAACCTTCGTCCAGACGCTGGTGTGCGCCGCGGGACTCTTTACGTGCCATTGCGGAGTGCGCCATACATTCAGCAACGTTCAGACCGTGGCCCAGTTCAATGGTGTAGAGCAGGTCGGTGTTGAACACGCTGGAAGTGTCGGTGATGCGCACGCGCTTGAAGCGTTCCTGCAGCTCAGCCAGCTTGTCGATGGTTTTCTGCATCAGTTCCGGCGTACGGTAGATACCGCAGCCTTCTTCCATTGCCAGGCCCATTTCGTCGCGGATCTTCGCCCAGTTTTCGCCGCCATCCTGGTTAACCAGATCTTTCAGACGTTGTTCAACGCCAGCTGCCTGCGCTTCAATTGCCGCTTCGTTGCCATTACCGGCAGTTGCTGCACGCTCTGTCGCTTGTTCACCGGCCAGACGGCCGAAGACCACCAGTTCCGCCAGGGAGTTGGAGCCCAGACGGTTTGCACCGTGCAGACCAACAGAGGAACATTCACCCACGGCGAACAGACCTTTAATGCGGGTTTCACAGTTCTGATCGGTTTCGATACCGCCCATGGTGTAGTGTGCGGTCGGACGTACCGGAATCGGTTCTTTAACCGGATCGACGCCAACGTACGCTTTCGCCAGTTCGCAGATGAACGGCAGACGTTCATGCAGTTTTTTCTCGCCGAGGTGACGCAGGTCGAGATAAACCACATCACCACGCGGCGTGGAGATGGTGTTGCCTTTACGCCATTCGTGCCAGAAGGCCTGAGAAACTTTGTCGCGTGGACCCAGTTCCATATATTTGTTTTTCGGCTCGCCCAGCGGAGTTTCCGGGCCCATGCCGTAATCTTGCAGATAACGGTAGCCATTTTTGTTGACCAGAATACCGCCTTCACCACGGCAGCCTTCGGTCATCAGGATACCGGAACCTGGCAGACCGGTTGGGTGATACTGAACGAATTCCATGTCACGCAGCGGAACGCCGTGCTTAGCGCCATACCCATACCGTCACCGGTAACGATGCCGCCGTTGGTGTTGTAACGATAAACGCGACCCGCACCGCCGGTAGCCATAACGACCGCGTTAGCACGGATCTGCACCAGCGTGCCTTCCATCATGTTCATTGCTACCAGGCCGCGAACATGACCATCATCAACCAGAATATCCAGCACGAAATGTTCGTCAAAACGCTGGATCTGCGGGAATTGCAGAGAGGTCTGGAACAGCGTGTGCAGCATATGGAAGCCGGTCTTATCGGCGGCGAACCAGGTGCGCTCGATTTTCATGCCGCCGAAGCGACGTACGTTGACGCTACCATCCGGGCGACGACTCCATGGGCACCCCCACAGTTCCAGTTGGGTCATTTCGGTTGGGCAGTGGTGGACGAAATAATCCACGACATCCTGCTCACACAACCAGTCGCCACCCGCTACTGTATCGTGAAAGTGATATTCGAAGCTGTCATGATCCTGCGCGACAGCGGCGGAGCCCCCTTCTGCAGCAACGGTATGGCTACGCATCGGGTATACTTTTGAGATTAGTGCGATTTTTGCATTTGGATTTGCCTGCGCGGCAGCAATTGCAGCACGTAATCCCGCGCCACCGGCGCCTACAATGGCAAGATCGGCTTGAAAGGTTTGCACGACATTCCTCCAGATTGTTTTTATCCCACAGCCCCGTACTTCAGGGTAAGTGCCTGAAAGTTACGGTCTGCGAACGCTATTCCACTGCTCCTTTATAGGTACAACAGTATAGTCTGATGGATAAGTCTGAAATTTGACGAGATCGATTTTTTTAGTGCGCAAGAGGGCTAAATTATCACTGAAGATGATTAATTTAATTACTAAACCATCAGATCGTGCTTTTTTTAGTCACTGCCCACCGTTGTTTGATTCCTGCGTAAAATTTGTCTCGCCGTCGCGTTGCGAGTAGACTTCGTGCCCTTGTCAAAAACTGGAGATTTAACTATGAGCGAAACGGCATCCTGGCAGCCGAGCGCATCCATTCCTAACTTATTAAAACGCGCGGCGATTATGGCGGAGATCCGTCGTTTCTTTGCCGATCGTGGAGTGCTGGAGGTGGAGACGCCTTGTATGAGCCAGGCGACGGTAACCGATATTCATTTGGTCCCGTTTGAGACACGTTTCGTTGGCCCCGGGCATTCGCAGGGGATGAATCTCTGGTTAATGACCAGCCCGGAATACCATATGAAACGCCTGCTGGTTGCCGGTTGTGGGCCGGTATTCCAGCTGTGCCGCAGTTTCCGTAATGAAGAGATGGGGCGTTATCACAACCCTGAGTTCACTATGCTGGAGTGGTATCGACCGCACTATGATATGTACCGGTTGATGAACGAGGTGGACGATCTCTTACAACAGGTGCTGGACTGCCCTGCAGCAGAAAGCCTTTCTTATCAACAAGCTTTCTTGCGTTATCTGGAAATTGACCCACTCTCTGCCGACAAAACGCAACTGCGGGAAGTGGCAGCGAAACTGGATTTGAGCAATGTTGCTGATACCGAAGAAGACCGCGACACGTTGCTACAATTGCTGTTTACCTTTGGCGTAGAGCCAAATATTGGTAAAGAAAAACCGACCTTTGTGTACCACTTTCCAGCCAGCCAGGCATCACTGGCGCAAATCAGTACCGAAGATCATCGGGTCGCTGAACGCTTTGAGGTTTATTATAAAGGTATTGAGCTGGCGAATGGTTTCCATGAATTGACGGATGCCCGTGAGCAGCAACAACGCTTTGAACAAGATAACCGTAAGCGCGCGGCGCGCGGTTTGCCGCAGCACCCCATTGACCAGAATCTGATTGACGCCTTGAAAGTCGGTATGCCTGACTGTTCCGGCGTGGCATTAGGTGTTGATCGTCTGGTGATGTTGGCGCTGGGCGCGGAGACACTGGCTGAAGTCATCGCCTTTAGCGTTGACCGGGCATAATTCTGAAAAATTACTGAATTAACAGCGAAGAATGGCGTAATAAGCGCCATTCTGTAGCATATGTTTTCATTTTTCCGCTAAAGGCCACAATTTAAGACTGGATATTTGATATCATCCAGGTATCAATTCTGTATTGGTTTTTACGCTGCCTGCTCAATGTTGCGCAGTGCAGTTCAGTGGGCGCGTTTTATACACGCGCTGAAATGAAGGATGGTTTCATGCCTCACTCGATAAAAAAGATGAGTCTGATAGGACTCATATTGATGATCTTTACTTCCGTATTTGGTTTTGCCAATAGCCCATCGGCTTATTACTTAATGGGTTATAGTGCGATTCCCTTTTATATATTTTCTGCATTGTTATTCTTTATTCCATTCGCCTTAATGATGGCTGAAATGGGAGCTGCTTATCGCAAAGAAGAAGGTGGTATCTATTCCTGGATGAATAATAGTGTCGGACCACGTTTTGCCTTCATTGGTACGTTTATGTGGTTTTCCTCTTATATCATCTGGATGGTGAGTACCTCCGCGAAAGTTTGGGTACCGTTCTCAACATTCCTCTATGGTAGCGACATGACCCAGCACTGGCGTATTGCCGGACTGGAGCCTACGCAGGTGGTTGGTCTGCTGGCAGTGGCATGGATGATTCTGGTCACCGTCGTTGCTTCTAAGGGGATTAATAAAATTGCCCGCATTACTGCGGTGGGCGGTATTGCAGTAATGTGTCTGAATTTAGTATTGCTGTTAGTAAGCATTACTATTTTGTTATTAAATGGTGGGCATTTCGCGCAGGATATTAATTTCCTTGCATCACCGAACCCGGGTTATCAGTCCGGTCTGGCAATGCTATCGTTTGTGGTATTTGCCATTTTTGCCTATGGCGGAATTGAAGCGGTTGGTGGTCTGGTCGATAAAACGGAAAATCCAGAAAAGAACTTTGCCAAAGGTATTGTTTTTGCCGCTATTGTTATTTCAATCGGTTATTCGCTGGCAATATTTTTATGGGGCGTCAGCACAAACTGGCAGCAGGTATTAAGTAATGGTTCCGTTAACCTCGGCAATATTACCTATGTGCTGATGAAGAGCCTTGGGATGACGCTGGGTAATGCACTGCATTTGTCACCTGAAGCGTCATTGTCGCTGGGCGTATGGTTTGCGCGTATTACTGGACTTTCGATGTTCCTCGCCTATACCGGTGCGTTCTTTACGCTTTGCTATTCACCGTTGAAAGCCATCATCCAGGGGACGCCGAAAGCATTGTGGCCGGAACCGATGACGCGCCTGAATGCGATGGGGATGCCGTCTATCGCCATGTGGATGCAGTGCGGGTTGGTTACTATCTTCATTCTGCTGGTTTCGTTTGGTGGCGGTACCGCATCGGCGTTCTTTAACAAGCTGACGCTGATGGCGAACGTGTCTATGACGCTTCCTTACCTGTTCCTCGCGCTGGCTTTCCCATTCTTTAAAGCACGTCAGGATCTCGACAGACCATTTGTGATTTTCAAAACGCGTATGTCGGCAATGATCGCGACGGTGGTTGTCGTACTGGTGGTGACATTTGCGAACGTCTTCACCATCATTCAACCTGTGGTTGAAGCTGGAGACTGGGACAGCACATTGTGGATGATTGGCGGCCCTGTCTTCTTCTCGCTGTTAGCGATGGCGATTTACCAGAACTATTGCAGTCGCATGGCGAATAAACCTGAGTTAGCTCTCGACTGATCATATGAAATCCTGCAACTCATCGTCTCTCCGGCGATGAGTTGTCAGGAAGTAATGCGTATGGATGATACTCTCCAGGGCCGGTGATAACTGAAGATGATGTTAAGCTGCTAAATGAGCCACGTTGACATCATTTGGCAGCTTCATGCATTACAAACTTCCCGCCTGACGACCTTTGCCCGCAGAAGTTAATGTTCTCCCCGTTTGTTTACCATTCAGGCTTTCCAGACGCATCTGGAAAGGCGGGAATGGCATATCGATACCGTGGGCATGGAAGCCTGCCAGAATCAGCTGGTGGATCTCATGGCGTAGCGGCATACGGTGACCCATCTCAGCGGCGTAAATACGCAGCTCGAAAATCTGAATCCCTTGTTGCAGATCCACCAGGAAGACTTCCGGTGCCGGGTTGTCGATCACCAGCGAGCAGCGACGCGCTGCGGTGAGCAGGATTTCCGTCACTTCTTCACTGTTGGCATCGGCAGGGGCCGGAATCGTCAACACCACGCGCGTGACCGAGTCAGAGAGCGACCAGTTGATAAACTGCTCGGTAATAAACGCCTTGTTCGGCACGATTATCTCTTTACGGTCCCAGTCGCTGATGGTGGTTGCGCGGGTATTAATTTTCGTCACGCTACCAGTAAGATCGCGGATCGTTACCGTATCGCCAATGCGAATCGGTTTTTCGAACAGGATGATCAGGCCAGAGATAAAGTTGGCGAAAATTTCCTGTAAACCAAAACCGAGACCAACACCGAGCGCGGCAACCAGCCACTGCAATTTCGACCACTCAATACCAATCATTGAGAAGCCGACCAGCCCGCCAATCAGCATCAGCAGATATTTGGTGATGGTGGTGATGGCGTAACCCGTACCCGGCGTTAAATCCAGGTGCTGCAAAATCGCCAGTTCCAGCAGCGCGGGCAGGTTGCGCACCAGCTGCGTGGTGATGATAAACACCAGAATGGCAATCAGCACCGCACCGAGGGTAATTGGCTCCAGACTTTCTACGCCCTGTACCGTGGAGGTGACATCCCACAGCGAAATATTTCGAGGAAGCCGAAAGCGGAATGGATTTCTGACCACAGCACAATGACCGAAAGCAGGGCGATCAACATCAAAATTGAGCGCACCAGCCGCAAGGATTGCGCACTGATGGCATCGAGATCGACTTCGCTTTCATCGACTTCAATTGCCCCTTCCGGCTACTGTGATGATGTGCTTCCTCTTCGCCACGCGCACGTTGCGCTAACATCTCTGCCCGGCGATGCTTCGCCCGGTCAAACGCCAGCCTGCGGCGTTGGATCAGCATCCAGCGGCGGATAACGTGATAAACCACCAGTAGCAGGAACCAGATGGCAACCGAGGTTTCAAGCCTCGCTAACAGCGCCTGTGCCGTTGCCAGATAACCCACCGCCGACGCCAGAATGGCAACCAGTGGCGCGCCAATCATCATGTTCCACAGCATATGGTTGGTAATGTTGTCGCCGCTGCCCTCTTTGTTGAGATACAGTGGGATCCCGGCCTTTTTCAGGCTGAGGTGACCACCGCCCAGCGCACCGCAAATGAGGATAAAGCAAAGCCGTCCCAGCGAACCGGAGAATTCACGGTCGTCGAGGTTATCGAACATCATCAGCGCCATAATCAGCGGCACAATAAGCCCGATGCTCATCAGGTAGTAGCGCATCCCACGGGAAACACGTTCGCGCGGCCAGCCAAAATGAGCGATAAACAAGCCGTTCGGGCGGGCAAAGGTGGCGCAAATCATCACTACCCACAGCAGCGGCACGGTGGCCGTTACACCATCGCCAATCGCGACCGCCAGCGGATAAGGCCACGCCTCGCGCAAGCCGTAACCCAGCGTCATCCACAGCACCGGTAACGGTGACGCGACGAGAATCGACCAGAAAAGAGTGCGCAACGTCAGCCAGAAGTGATCCTGAGTCACTTTGCCAACTTTCGCCGCCGAACGTTCAAGAAAACGGGTGAAATAGCGGCGCGAGTAAATACTGCAACCGACCAGAATCAACGCGCCAAACAGCGGCAAAATTGTCTCTTTGCTGGTCAGCATCATCACACTGGCTTTGCCCAACTGACTGAAGGTGTCCAGCGAAATGAGACGACGCAGATCCTGGGCGATTTCCAGCGGCCAGGCGATGGTCATCGGGCGCACGTCAGAGGTCCAGAACAGATAGCGGTGCGTTGCTTCGTTCACCTCTTTCAGCGCATCCTCCAGTTGCCCGTTGGAGACTTTCAGCTTGGTCAGTTCCAATAGTAGCGTGTCGCCACCCTGCAACAATGAGTTCAGCAACTCACGCTGAGTGCGCAGTTGTGCTTCCAGAATACGGTTTTGCTCGGCGGTCAGCGGCTGACCGTCGGCCTGATGGATTTGCCGTAGCAGCGGCTGTTTATTAAGCAGATCCTCATAACGTAACCGTTGCACACGCAACTGCGCCATTTCGGTATCAAGCTGTTGTGGTTTTGGCATTTCTGGCAGCCGTGCCACCTGCGCCCGCAGCGCTTCGCCGAGCAGATTGGACGATCCCAGCCATTGCGACTGTTCACGCAGCGTATTCAACGCCTGCCGGACCTGTAACGTCTGGCTGGCAGCCTGACGCTGTTGCGAGGCAACGAGATCCATCCGCTGCGCCTGTTGATTCAAAGCCGCCGATAGTTCGCGGTTAATTTTGAATTGCGCGACGATATCTTTCGGCAAATCGGCACTGTTTTCTGCCAGTAATTCGGTACTTTCCAGCGCCCGCTCCGCCTCAAGCTGACGTTGGCTGTTTAATTGATTACGCAAGGCCTGCAAATACGCATCCAGTTGCTGGCTCTCTTTTTCCGCCAGCTCTGAGCGTAAGCGCGCTAATTCCTGGCGGTTATTGGCAGACAGCTGCGCCAGCTCCAGTTCATCAACGAGCGCCTTAAGACGTGCAGAGTCAGACTGCAACGCGAAATTTTGTGCCTGATTGAGCGGAGTATTGCCGGTAAGCGTTCCCAGGCGGCGCTCGATCTCATTTAACTGACGGCGGCGTCGGTTTGCTGTTGCGGCAGTTGATTCAGCGAATCGGCAATCTCGCGGGCGCGCTCCTGCTCTTGCTGGGCCTGACGGCTTTTATCCAGCAACTGGCTGCTGACCTGGAGAATTTCCTGATTCAGCGCGTCGGTAGACATTCCCGGCGACACGCTGCGCGGCTCGTCACGCATGTTGTTTAATTGTGCGCGCAGAGTAGCGGAGAGTTTCGGATAATTATCGATAACTTGCTGATATTGTTTGATGCGCTCAAGGGAACCTTTTCGTTCCTCAAGCGCATTTAAGGCAGACTGGAGCGCCTCTACGACTTCCGGCTGTGCGGGTTTCGCCGCTTTTGCCTGCTCCAGTTCCTGAGTGATTTGTTTGCTATCGGGGGCCGTCGCGGCGTACGCCCCCCAACTGAGGCACCAGGCCATCAGAAAAGTGATAATCAGGCGCACGTCAGCGTTTCCTTTGATGGATTAGACCTGGTCTTTTTTGTCGTCAACCAATGGGCTGGCGTCGTGTTCTGCTTCGATCTCTTCAGCAGGAAGCGGGGCAGGTTCAGCGTCTGGCGTAACAAAGGTTTCGGTAGATACTGCCAGCGGCTGGCCAATTTTCGTGACAGACAGGCTTTCCAGTTGCTCAACCAGATTCACTTTACCCGGTGCAAACAGGTTGATAACGGTGGAACCGAGTTTAAAGCGACCCATTTCCTGGCCTTTCAGCAGTGCCACAGAACCGTCGTTTTCCCCGGCAGGCCAGGTCCAGCGCTTGATGATACCTTCGCGCGGCGGCGTAATGGTGCCCGCCCAGACCGTCTCAATGCTGCCAACAATCGTCGCTCCGACCAGAATCTGCGCCATTGGCCAAATTCGGTATCGAAAAGGCAAATCACGCGTTCGTTACGGGCAAACAGATTCGGCACGTTCTGAGCGGTGAGATGGTTAACGGAGAAGAGATCGCCCGGCACGTAGATCATCTCACGCAGAATACCGTTGCACGGCATGTGTACGCGGTGGTAGTCACGCGGGGAGAGGTAAGTGGTCACAAACGTACCGTTGCGGAACAGGTCCGCCATCAGATAGTTGCCTGCCAGCAAGGCTTCGAGGCTGTAGTTGTGGCCTTTGGCTTGCAGGATTTTATCTTCTTCGATTTTACCAACTGGCTGATAACGCCATCGGCAGGCATGACCAGGACATTCGGATCGGTATCGATTGGGCGTACTTCGTCACGCAGCGGACGGACAAAGAATTCGTTAAAGGTGCGGTAGCTGGCGGTGTCCGGCTTTTGCGCCTCTTTCATGTCGACCTTGTAGTATTTAACGAACAGATCGATAACCAGTTTTGTCAGCCATCCTGCCCGCTTGCTTGCGCCCCAACCCGCCAGGCGAGTAAGCCATAGTTTCGGCAGAATGTACTGTAGCGAAAGTTTAAATGAATTTAACAAGGTAGCCTCCAGGCCATTGTTTTGTCGTTCCTGATCCGGCCTACATGCCGGATCCTGAAAAAAAGGGGACGATTCTAACGACGGTTAGCTTAATTGTCAGTCATCCGTATCAGAAAAGTTTTTACGCGTTTTTACCTGCGCCATGCTTTCCAGAATACGGTGATAGTTTTCGAAACGGGTTTCCGCGATTTTCCCTTCCTCAACCGCTTCCCGGATAGCGCAGCCCGGATCGGTATCGTGTTTGCAATCGCGATATTTACACAGACCTAAGTAGTCATGGAATTCGACAAAGCCTGAGTGATTTGTTCCGGCTCCAGGTGCCAGAGGCCGAACTCACGCACTCCTGGGGAGTCAATCACATCACCGCCGTGCGGGAAGTGATACAGCCGAGCGGCGGTCGTGGTGTGCTGACCGAGCCCCGAGTTGTCAGAGACATCGTTGGTCAGGATCTCTTTTTGCAGCCCCAGCAACGCGTTCAGCAGGCTGGATTTACCAACGCCAGACTGGCCGGCAAAAATGCTGATGCGCCCGGTCAACGCCTCTTCCAGCGGTTTCAGCCCATCCTGAGTATGGCTGGAAACCATCAATACGCGATAACCAATGTTGCGGTAGATATCCATCTGCTCGTTGACGAACGCCATGCCTTCGTCGTCCAGCAGGTCTATCTTGTTGAGCACAATAATCGGCTCAATCTGCAAGGTTTCGCAGGCCACCAGGTAACGGTCGATAATATTGAGTGACAGCTCCGGCAAAATGGCGGAGACAATGACAATCTGGTCGATGTTGGCGGCAATAGGTTTTACGCCGTCGTAGAAATCCGGACGCGTCAACACCGAGGTACGCTCATGCACCGCTTCCACGATCCCTTTGACATTTACGCCTTCCGCCGCCGGTTTACCCGGACGCCAGACTACGCGGTCGCCGGTCACCAGCGAACGGATGGTACGGCGAATATTGCAGCGGTGAACGTCGCCATCGGCGGATTCCACATCAGCGTGCATACCAAAGCGGCTGATGACGATACCTTCATCAGGCTCGCCAAACAGATTGTCGTCGTAGTCGGGCTTCTCCTTAGACGTTTTAAGACGACGCTGGTGATTGGCGTTCACGCGGCGCTGCTGGCCTTTGGAGAGTTTATTTTTACTCAATCGTACAGACTCCTGGTCGCCCCTGATGGCAAAACATCTATGATACACGCAATTGTGGATCAATATAGTCACTGTGAATGGGTGGAAAATAGCATGAGTGCCAATGAAAACAACCTGATTTGGATCGATCTTGAGATGACCGGTCTGGATCCCGAGCGCGATCGCATTATTGAGATTGCCACGCTGGTGACCGATGCCAACCTGAATATTCTGGCAGAAGGGCCGACCATTGCAGTACATCAGTCCGATGAACAGCTGGCGCTGATGGATGACTGGAACGTGCGCACCCATACCTCCAGCGCTGGTAGAGCGCGTGAAAGCGAGCACGATGGGCGATCGGGAAGCTGAACTGGCAACGCTCGAATTCTTAAAACAGTGGGTGCCTGCGGGAAAATCGCCGATTTGCGGTAACAGCATCGGTCAGGACCGTCGCTTCCTGTTTAAATACATGCCGGAGCTGGAAGCCTACTTCCACTACCGTTATCTCGATGTCAGCACCCTGAAAGAGCTGGCGCGCCGCTGGAAGCCGGAAATTCTGGATGGTTTTACCAAGCAGGGGACGCATCAGGCGATGGATGATATCCGTGAATCGGTGGCGGAACTGGCTTACTACCGCGAGCATTTTATCAAGCTGTAAAATTTTTCCTGGTCACGTAAGCGCCGGAATCCACTTGCGGCGGCGTGATTTTGACGCTAAATTGAACGTCTTGCTGATAATTTCAGCACTTGAGATAAAAACGCAAAAAAAACTTTTTTGGGGGGTTGCAGAGGGAAAGATTTCTCGTATAATGCGCCTCCCGTAACGACGCAGAAATGCGAAAATTACGAAAGCAAAATTAAGTAGTACGCGGGAATAGCTCAGTTGGTAGAGCACGACCTTGCCAAGGTCGGGGTCGCGAGTTCGAGTCTCGTTTCCCGCTCCAAATTCTTCTCTCAATAAAATATCCACAGCGATGCGATGCGTTATTGCTGGTTTTCGTTGTCTCTGACAAACTCTTGTAAACAGAGTTATCCACAGCCTCAGGCTGTAATCTTAATTTCAAAGAAACTTCGCACGGTGAATAGTATTTTTTTAACCTATTGATAGATAAGTTAAAAATTAAGATTCCGTTTTGTCGAGTCGATCACTTGACGATTTTATTCGTCTTGAATTGCAATGCGTTTTTATTTTTATTCACAAGCTGTGGATGAATCAGGCGTCACGCGGTAACCCTTTTTCAATCACCCGAACCAGACGCTGTTTTTTCGGCAATTGCACTTCGACTATGCACGCATTTCGTCTCTCTATTTGCTGCGCAATCGCCCACGCTATGTGCTCATCGAGAAGTGGGTGCTCACCTTTACGACTTCCAGCGCTGTCAAAATCGTTTCATCCAAGGGCATTGCCTAATGCTACGGCGATATTACGCAGCCAACGCAGGTGACCAATACGACGAATCGCCGATCCTTCCGTGACTTTTAAAACTTCTCTTCGCTCCAGGCGAATAACTCAATGAGTTCCGGTGCGTGTAGCGGCTTACGCGGGCTGAAATCCTCTTCTGTGGTGAGTTGTGAATAGCGATTCCACGGGCAGATAAGCTGGCAGTCATCGCAACCGTAAATACGGTTTCCCATTAACGGTCGCAACTCTTCCGGGATCGCCCCTTCAAGTTCGATGGTGAGATAAGAGATACAGCGGCGAGCATCGACGGTATATGGCTCGACGATGGCACCGGTCGGGCAAATCGTCATACAGGCCACGCATTTGCCGCATCCTTCCTCGACTGGTTGATCCACGGGCAGCGGAATATCGACCAGCAATTCGCCTAAAAAGAAGAACGAACCGGCCTCGCGATTGAGGATAAGTGAGTGCTTACCTGTCCAGCCGAGCCCAGCTTTTTCAGCTAACGGGCGCTCGAGAATAGGCGCAGAATCGACAAACGGTCTAAAATTCAGCGAAACACAATGTTGCTGAATCATCTCGCCCAGCTTTTTGAGTCGGTTGCGCAGAAGTTTGTGATAGTCACGGCCCAGCGCATAACGGCTAACATAGCCGAGTTTGGGGTTTTTCAGCGTGCTGGCAAATGCGGCGTTAGCAGGAAGGTAATTCATCCGCACGCTGATCACGCGCAGCGTACCGGGCAATAACTCATGAGGCGAGCGCGCAGCATACCGTGACGTGCCATCCAGTCCATTTCGCCGTGGTATTGTTTGTCCAGCCATGCTTGCAGTTTGGGCTCGGACTCGCTGAGATCGGTATCGGTAATACCTACCTGCTGAAAGCCCAGTTCCAGCCCCCACTGTTTAATTTTTTGCGCTAACTGATTGAGATCGAGGGGCTCTGACATGACGGACCATACAATGAAGAAAAACCCCGTAAGTATACCACACACCGTCTGGTACGCCGACGATATCCGCCGCGGAGAACGCGAGGCGGCAGATGTGCTGGGGCTCACACTCTATGAGCTGATGCTTCGCGCTGGCGAGGCCGCATTCCAGGTGTGTCGTTCGGCGTATCCTGACGCCCGCCACTGGCTGGTGCTGTGCGGTCATGGTAATAACGGCGGCGATGGCTACGTGGTCGCGCGACTGGCCAAAGCGGTCGGCATTGAGGTCACGTTGTTGGCCAGGAGAGCGACAAACCGTTGCCGGAAGAGGCCGCGCTGGCACGCGAAGCATGGTTAAACGCGGGTGGCGAGATCCATGCTTCGAATATTGTCTGGCCCGAATCGGTAGATCTGATTGTTGATGCGCTGCTCGGTACCGGTTTGCGGCAAGCGCCCCGCGAATCCATTAGCCAGTTAATCGACCACGCTAATTCCCATCCTGCGCCGATTGTGGCGGTTGATATCCCTTCCGGCCTGCTGGCTGAAACTGGCGCTACGCCAGGCGCGGTGATCAACGCCGATCACACCATCACTTTTATTGCGCTGAAACCAGGCTTGCTCACTGGAAAAGCGCGGGATGTTACCGGACAACTGCATTTTGACTCACTGGGGCTGGATAGTTGGCTGGCAGGTCAGGAGACGAAAATTCAGCGGTTTTCGGCAGAACAACTTTCTCACTGGCTAAAACCGCGTCGCCCGACTTCGCATAAAGGCGATCACGGGCGGCTGGTAATTATCGGTGGCGATCACGGCACGGCGGGGGCTATTCGTATGACGGGGGAAGCGGCGCTGCGTGCTGGTGCTGGTTTAGTCCGAGTACTGACCCGCAGTGAAAACATTGCGCCGCTGCTGACTGCACGACCGGAATTGATGGTGCATGAACTGACGATGGACTCTCTTACCGAAAGCCTGGAATGGGCCGATGTGGTGGTGATTGGTCCCGGTCTGGGCCAGCAAGAGTGGGGGAAAAAAGCCCTGCAAAAAGTTGAGAACTTTCGCAAACCGATGTTGTGGGATGCCGATGCATTGAACCTGCTGGCAATCAATCCCGATAAGCGTCACAATCGCGTGATCACGCCGCATCCTGGCGAGGCCGCACGGTTGTTAGGCTGTTCCGTAGCAGAAATTGAAAGTGACCGCTTACATTGCGCCCAACGTCTGGTACAACGTTATGGCGGTGTAGCGGTGCTGAAAGGTGCCGGAACCGTGGTCGCCGCCCATCCTGACGCTTTAGGCATTATTGATGCCGGAAATGCAGGCATGGCAAGCGGCGGCATGGGCGATGTGCTCTCTGGTATTATTGGCGCATTGCTTGGGCAAAAACTGTCGCCGTATGATGCAGCCTGTGCAGGCTGTGTCGCGCACGGTGCGGCAGCTGACGTACTGGCGGCGCGTTTTGGAACGCGCGGGATGCTGGCAACCGATCTCTTTTCCACGCTACAGCGTATTGTTAACCCGGAAGTGACTTAAAAAAACCATGATGAATCGAGTAATTCCGCTCCCTGATGAGCAGGCAACCTTAGACCTGGGCGAGCGGGTAGCCAAAGCCTGCGATGGTGCAACCGTCATCTATCTGTATGGCGATTTAGGCGCAGGTAAAACCACCTTTAGCCGGGGCTTTTTGCAGGCTTTGGGTCATCAGGGTAATGTCAAAAGCCCCACTTATACGCTGGTCGAACCCTATACGCTCGACAACTTAATGGTTTATCACTTTGATTTGTACCGCCTTGCCGATCCCGAGGAGCTGGAGTTTATGGGGATCCGCGATTATTTTGCCAACGATGCCATCTGCCTGGTGGAGTGGCACAACAAGGTACAGGTGTTCTTCCTGACCCGGATGTCGAAATACACATTCATTATCAGGCACAAGGCCGTGAGGCGCGCGTGAGTGCGGTTTCCTCTGCGGGTGAATTGTTGCTGGCGCGTTTAGCCGGTTAACCTTTGAAAGGTGGCGGGATGATGTATCGCATCAGAAATTGGTTGGTAGCGACGTTGCTGCTGCTGTGCGCGCAGGTGGGTGCCGCGACGCTCTCTGATATTCAGGTTTCTAACGGTAATCAACAGGCGCGGATAACGTTGAGTTTTATTGGCGATCCTGATTATGCGTTTAGCCATCAAAGCAAACGCACCGTGGCGCTCGATATCAAACAAACGGGCGTGATTCAGGGACTGCCGTTGTTGTTCAGCGGTAATAATCTGGTGAAGGCGATTCGCTCCGGAACGCCTAAAGATGCACAAACGCTACGGCTGGTGGTCGATCTTACCGAAAACGGTAAAACCGAAGCGGTGAAGCGGCAGAATGGCAGCAATTACACTGTCGTCTTTACGATTAACGCCGATGTGCCGCCACCGCCTCCTCCACCGCCCGTGGTTGCGAAACGCGTTGAAACGCCTGCGGTTGTCGCACCGCGCGTCAGCGAACCGGCGCGCAATCCGTTTAAAACGGAAAGTAACCGCACTACGGGTGTTATCAGCAGTAATACGGTAACGCGTCCGGCAGCGCGCGCGACGGCTAACATTGGCGATAAAATTATCATCGCTATTGATGCCGGACACGGCGGTCAGGACCCTGGCGCTATCGGCCCCGGTGGTACGCGGGAGAAAAATGTCACCATCGCCATCGCGCGTAAATTGCGTACTTTGCTCAATGACGATCCGATGTTTAAAGGCGTTTTAACCGTGACGGGGATTACTTTATCTCGGTGATGGGGCGCAGCGATGTGGCACGTAAGCAAAACGCCAATTTCCTCGTGTCGATTCACGCTGATGCCGCACCGAACCGCAGTGCGACTGGCGCTTCCGTATGGGTGCTCTCTAACCGTCGCGCCAACAGCGAAATGGCCAGCTGGCTGGAGCAGCACGAGAAACAGTCGGAGCTGCTGGGCGGGGCGGGTGATGTGCTGTCGAACAGTCAGTCTGACCCCTATTTAAGCCAGGCGGTGCTGGATTTACAGTTCGGTCATTCCCAGCGGTAGGTATGATGTAGCGACCAGTATGATCAGTCAGTTGCAACGCATTGGCGAAATACATAAACGTCGGCCAGAGCATGCCAGCCTTGGCGTTCTGCGTTCGCCGGATATCCCATCAGTACTGGTCGAAACCGGTTTTATCAGCAACAACAGCGAAGAACGTTTGCTGGCGAGCGACGATTACCAACAACAGCTGGCAGAAGCCATTTACAAAGGCCTGCGCAATTATTTCCTTGCGCATCCGATGCAATCTGCGCCGCAGGGGGCAACGGCACAAACGGCCAGTACGGTGACGACGCCAGATCGCACGCTGCCAAACTAAGGACGATTGATGCCAATTCAGGTCTTACCGCCACAACTGGCGAACCAGATTGCCGCAGGTGAGGTGGTCGAGCGACCTGCGTCGGTAGTCAAAGAACTGGTGGAAAACAGCCTCGATGCAGGTGCGACACGTATCGATATTGATATCGAACGCGGTGGGGCGAAACTTATCCGCATTCGTGATAACGGCTGCGGTATCAAAAAAGACGAGCTGGCGCTGGCGCTGGCGCGTCATGCCACCAGTAAAATCGCCTCTCTGGACGATCTCGAAGCCATTATCAGTCTGGGCTTTCGCGGTGAGGCGCTGGCGAGTATCAGTTCGGTTTCCCGCCTGACGCTCACTTCACGCACCGCAGAACAGCAGGAAGCCTGGCAGGCCTATGCCGAAGGGCGCGATATGAACGTGACGGTAAAACCGGCGGCGCATCCTGTGGGGACGACGCTGGAGGTGCTGGATCTGTTCTACAACACCCCGGCGCGGCGCAAATTCCTGCGCACCGAGAAAACCGAATTTAACCACATTGATGAGATCATCCGCCGCATTGCGCTGGCGCGTTTCGACGTCACGATCAACCTGTCGCATAACGGTAAAATTGTGCGTCAGTACCGCGCAGTGCCGGAAGGCGGGCAAAAAGAACGGCGCTTAGGCGCGATTTGCGGCACCGCTTTTCTTGAACAAGCGCTGGCGATTGAATGGCAACACGGCGATCTCACGCTACGCGGCTGGGTGGCCGATCCAAATCACACCACGCCCGCACTGGCAGAAATTCAGTATTGCTACGTGAACGGTCGCATGATGCGCGATCGCCTGATCAATCACGCGATCCGCCAGGCCTGCGAAGACAAACTGGGGGCCGATCAGCAACCGGCATTTGTGCTGTATCTGGAGATCGATCCGCATCAGGTGGACGTCAACGTGCACCCCGCCAAACACGAAGTGCGTTTCCATCAGTCGCGTCTGGTGCATGATTTTATCTATCAGGGCGTGCTGAGCGTGCTACAACAGCAACTGGAAACGCCGCTACCGCTGGACGATGAACCCCAACCTGCACCGCGTTCCATTCCGGAAAACCGCGTGGCGGCGGGGCGCAATCACTTTGCAGAACCGGCAGCTCGTGAGCCGGTAGCTCCGCGCTACACTCCTGCGCCAGCATCAGGCAGTCGTCCGGCTGCCCCCTGGCCGAATGCGCAGCCAGGCTACCAGAAACAGCAAGGTGAAGTGTATCGCCAGCTTTTGCAAACGCCCGCGCCGATGCAAAAATTAAAAGCGCCGGAACCGCAGGAACCTGCACTTGCGGCGAACAGTCAGAGTTTTGGTCGGGTACTGACTATCGTCCATTCCGACTGTGCGTTGCTGGAGCGCGACGGCAACATTTCACTTTTAGCCTTGCCAGTGGCAGAACGTTGGCTGCGTCAGGTACAACTGACGCCGGGTGAAGCGCCAGTTTGCGCTCAGCCGCTGCTTATTCCGTTGCGGCTAAAAGTTTCTGGCGAAGAAAAATCGGCATTAGAAAAAGCGCAGTCTGCCCTGGCGGAATTGGGTATTGATTTCCAGTCAGATGCACAGCATGTGACCATCAGGGCCGTGCCTTTACCCTTACGCCAACAAAATTTACAAATCTTGATTCCTGAACTGATAGGCTACCTGGCGAAGCAGTCCGTATTCGAACCTGGCAATATTGCGCAGTGGATTGCACGAAATCTGATGAGCGAACATGCGCAGTGGTCAATGGCACAGGCCATAACCCTGCTGGCGGACGTGGAACGGTTATGTCCGCAACTTGTGAAAACGCCGCCGGGTGGTCTGTTACATCTGTTGATTTACATCCGGCGATAAAAGCCCTGAAAGATGAGTGATATCAGTAAGGCGAGCCTGCCTAAGGCGATTTTTTTGATGGGGCCGACGGCCTCCGGTAAAACGGCGTTAGCCATTGAGCTGCGTAAAATTTTACCAGTAGAGTTGATAAGCGTTGATTCTGCCCTTATTTACAAAGGGATGGATATCGGGACGGCGAAGCGAACGCTGAAGAGTTACTCGCCGCGCCGCACCGATTGCTGGATATTCGCGATCCGTCGCAGGCTTACTCGGCTGCTGATTTTCGCCGTGATGCGCTGGCGGAAATGGCCGATATCACCGCGGCGGGGCGGATCCCACTGTTAGTGGGCGGTACGATGTTGTATTTCAAGGCATTGCTGGAAGGGTTGTCGCCGCTACCGTCGGCAGACCCGGAAGTACGGGCCAGAATTGAGCAACAGGCGGCAGAGCAAGGTTGGGAGTCATTGCATCGTCAACTTCAGGAGGTAGATCCGGTTGCGGCAGCAAGGATTCATCCAAATGATCCACAAAGGCTTTCCCGGGCACTGGAAGTTTTTTTCATTTCGGGTAAAACTTTAACGGAACTGACGCAAACGTCAGGAGACGCTCTACCGTATCAGGTGCATCAGTTCGCCATCGCCCCGGCGAGCCGTGAACTGCTCCATCAACGCATTGAGCAGCGTTTTCATCAGATGTTGGCTTCAGGTTTTGAAGCAGAAGTCCGGGCGCTTTTTGCCCGAGGAGATTTGCATACGGACTTGCCTTCCATTCGTTGCGTGGGTTATCGCCAGATGTGGTCTTACCTTGAAGGCGAAATCTCATACGATGAAATGGTTTATCGAGGTGTTTGCGCCACGAGACAGTTGGCGAAGCGGCAGATAACCTGGCTGCGTGGTTGGGAAGGGGTTCACTGGCTTGATAGTGAAAAACCAGAACAGGCGCGTGACGAAGTATTACAGGTTGTTGGTGCTATCGCAGGCTGAATGTGTACAATTGAGACGTATCGTGCGCAATTTTTTCAGAATCGAAAGGTTCAAAGTACAAATAAGCATATAAGGAAAAGAGAGAATGGCTAAGGGGCAATCTTTACAAGATCCGTTCCTGAACGCACTGCGTCGGGAACGTGTTCCAGTTTCTATTTATTTGGTGAATGGTATTAAGCTGCAAGGGCAAATCGAGTCTTTTGATCAGTTCGTGATCCTGTTGAAAAACACGGTCAGCCAGATGGTTTACAAGCACGCGATTTCTACTGTTGTCCCGTCTCGCCCGGTTTCTCATCACAGTAACAACGCCGGTGGCGGTACCAGCAGTAACTACCATCATGGTAGCAGCGCGCAGAATACTTCCGCGCAACAGGACAGCGAAGAAACCGAATAAGGTTTCGGGCTGTTTTTTTTACACGGGGAGCCAGCGATCCTGCGTTCCCCGCTGATCTATTTAGAGGGTTATACGCTTGTTTGACCGTTATGATGCTGGTGAGCAGGCGGTACTGGTACACATCTATTTTACGCAAGACAAAGATATGGAAGACCTCCAGGAGTTTGAATCTCTGGTCTCTTCCGCCGGTGTCGAAGCATTGCAGGTGATTACCGGTAGCCGTAAAGCGCCGCACCCAAAGTATTTTGTAGGTGAAGGTAAAGCAGTTGAAATTGCGGAAGCTGTCAAAGCGACGGGTGCTTCGGTCGTTCTTTTTGACCATGCCCTGAGCCCGGCGCAAGAGCGTAACCTGGAGCGTTTGTGCGAGTGTCGTGTTATCGACCGCACCGGCCTTATTTTAGATATTTTCGCCCAACGTGCGCGTACCCATGAGGGTAAGTTGCAGGTTGAGCTGGCGCAGCTGCGCCATCTGGCTACGCGCCTGGTGCGTGGCTGGACCCACCTTGAAAGACAGAAAGGCGGGATAGTTTGCGTGGTCCGGGTGAAACCCAGCTCGAAACCGACCGTCGTTTGTTGCGTAATCGCATCGTGCAGATACAGTCGCGCCTGGAAAGAGTTGAAAAGCAGCGTGAGCAGGGGCGGCAATCGCGTATCAAAGCCGACGTTCCTACTGTTTCGCTGGTGGGATATACCAACGCCGGTAAATCTACCCTTTTCAATCGCATCACCGAAGCGCGGGTCTACGCGGCAGACCAGTTGTTTGCCACCCTCGACCCGACGTTGCGGCGTATTGACGTCGCGGATGTCGGTGAAACCGTACTTGCAGATACCGTAGGGTTTATTCGCCATCTGCCGCACGATCTGGTGGCGGCATTTAAAGCCACGTTACAAGAGACGCGGCAAGCCACATTACTGCTGCACGTCATTGATGCGGCGGATGTGCGTGTACAAGAAAACATCGAAGCGGTGAATACGGTTCTTGAAGAGATCGACGCTCACGAGATCCCAACCCTGCTGGTGATGAACAAGATCGATATGCTGGAAGATTTCGAACCGCGTATTGATCGGGACGAAGAGAACAAACCGATCCGTGTCTGGCTTTCCGCACAGACCGGAGCGGGGATACCACAGCTTTTTCAGGCTTTGACGGAGCGGCTTTCCGGCGAGGTGGCGCAGCATACATTGCGTCTGCCACCGCAGGAAGGGCGTCTGAGAAGTCGTTTTTATCAGCTTCAGGCAATAGAAAAAGAGTGGATGGAGGAGGACGGCAGCGTAAGTCTGCAAGTTCGTATGCCGATCGTTGACTGGCGTCGCCTCTGTAAACAAGAACCGGCGTTGATCGATTACCTGATCTAACGGCGTAGCGTCTGAAGCGTGGAGTCATATCCTCTGGCGTCGAAAGACAACAGGGATCACCGCATAACAAATATGGAGCACAAACATGGCGTGGAATCAGCCCGGTAATAACGGACAAGACCGCGACCCGTGGGGAAGCAGCAAACCTGGCGGCAACTCTGAGGGAAATGGAAACAAAGGCGGTCGCGATCAAGGGCCACCTGATTTAGATGATATCTTCCGCAAACTGAGCAAAAAGCTCGGTGGTCTGGGCGGCGGTAAAGGCACCGGATCTGGCGGTGGCAGTTCATCGCAAGGCCCGCGCCCGCAGCTTGGCGGTCGTGTCGTTACCATCGCAGCGGCAGCGATTGTCATTATCTGGGCGGCCAGTGGTTTCTATACCATTAAAGAAGCCGAACGCGGCGTGGTAACACGCTTTGGTAAATTCAGCCATCTGGTTGAGCCGGGTCTGAACTGGAAACCGACGTTTATCGACGAAGTCAAACCGGTGAACGTGGAAGCCGTGCGTGAACTGGCCGCTTCTGGTGTGATGCTGACGTCGGACGAGAACGTAGTGCGCGTTGAGATGAACGTGCAGTACCGCGTCACCAATCCGGAAAAATATCTGTATAGCGTGACCAGCCCGGATGACAGCCTGCGTCAGGCTACCGACAGCGCCCTGCGTGGAGTTATCGGTAAATACACCATGGACCGCATTCTGACGGAAGGTCGTACCGTGATTCGTAGCGATACTCAGCGCGAACTGGAAGAGACGATTCGTCCGTATGACATGGGTATCACGCTGCTGGACGTCAACTTCCAGGCTGCTCGTCCGCCGGAAGAAGTAAAAGCGGCGTTTGACGATGCGATTGCCGCGCGTGAAAACGAACAGCAATACATTCGTGAAGCAGAAGCGTATACCAACGAAGTTCAGCCGCGTGCGAACGGTCAGGCGCAACGTATCCTCGAAGAGGCGCGTGCGTACAAGGCCCAGACCATCCTGGAAGCCCAAGGTGAAGTGGCGCGCTTTGCTAAACTTCTGCCGGAATATAAAGCCGCGCCGGAAATTACTCGCGAGCGTCTGTATATCGAGACGATGGAAAAAGTGTTGGGCAACACCCGCAAAGTGCTGGTTAACGATAAAGGTGGCAACCTGATGGTTCTGCCGTTAGACCAGATGCTGAAAGGTGGTAACGCCCCTGCGGCGAAGAGCGATAACGGTGCCAGCAATCTGCTGCGTCTGCCGCCAGCCTCTTCCTCCACAACCAGTGGAGCAAGCAACACGTCGTCCACCAGTCAGGGCGATATTATGGACCAACGCCGCGCCAACGCGCAGCGTAACGACTACCAGCGTCAGGGGGAATAACGATGCGTAAGTCAGTTATCGCGATTATCATCATCGTGCTGGTAGTGCTTTACATGTCTGTCTTTGTCGTCAAAGAAGGTGAGCGCGGTATTACGCTGCGTTTTGGTAAGGTACTGCGTGACGATGACAACAAACCTCTGGTTTATGAGCCGGGTCTGCATTTCAAGATACCGTTCATTGAAACGGTGAAAATGCTCGACGCACGTATTCAGACCATGGACAACCAGGCCGACCGCTTTGTGACCAAAGAGAAGAAAGACTGATCGTCGACTCTTACATCAAATGGCGCATCAGCGATTTCAGCCGTTACTACCTGGCAACGGGTGGTGGCGACATTTCGCAAGCGGAAGTGCTGTTGAAACGTAAGTTCTCTGACCGTCTGCGTTCTGAAATTGGTCGCCTGGACGTGAAAGACATCGTCACCGATTCCCGTGGTCGTCTGACCCTCGAAGTACGTGACGCGCTGAACTCCGGTTCTGCGGGTACAGAAGATGAAGTTACTACCCCGGCGGCAGATAACGCCATTGCCGAAGCGGCAGAGCGCGTAACGGCTGAGACGAAGGGCAAAGTTCCGGTCATCAACCCGAACAGTATGGCGGCGCTGGGTATTGAAGTTGTCGATGTGCGAATTAAGCAGATCAACCTGCCTACCGAAGTGTCTGAAGCGATCTACAACCGTATGCGCGCCGAGCGTGAAGCGGTAGCGCGTCGTCACCGTTCACAAGGTCAGGAAGAAGCGGAAAAACTGCGCGCGACTGCCGACTATGAAGTGACCAGAACGCTGGCAGAAGCTGAGCGTCAGGGCCGTATCATGCGTGGTGAAGGCGATGCCGAAGCAGCCAAACTGTTTGCTGATGCATTCAGTAAAGATCCGGACTTCTACGCATTCATCCGTAGCCTGCGTGCTTATGAGAACAGCTTCTCTGGCAATCAGGACGTGATGGTCATGAGCCGGATAGCGATTTCTTCCGCTACATGAAGACGCCGACTTCCGCAACGCGTTAATATAACGACTGCGGTACAGGTCAATAAAGCCACCGCATCCTCAGGGATGTCGGTGGTTTTCTTTTTCTATAAGGATAATGAATGAATTCGACAATCTGGCTGGCGCTTGCCCTGGTTTTGGTACTGGAAGGTTTAGGGCCGATGCTTTACCCGAAGGCATGGAAGAAGATGATCTCTGCGATGACCAATTTGCCCGATAATATTTTACGTCGTTTTGGCGGTGGACTTGTGGTTGCGGGCGTTGTGGTCTACTACATGTTGAGGAAAACGATTGGCTGAACAAAAAACAGACTGATCGAGGTCATTTTTGAGTGCAAAAAGTGCTGTAACTCTGAAAAAGCGATGGTAGAATCCATTTTTAAGCAAACGGTGATTTTGAAAAATGGGTAACAACGTCGTCGTACTGGGCACCCAATGGGGTGACGAAGGTAAAGGTAAGATCGTCGATCTTCTGACTGAACGGGCTAAATATGTTGTACGCTACCAGGGCGGTCACAACGCAGGCCATACTCTCGTAATCAACGGTGAAAAAACCGTTCTCCATCTTATTCCATCAGGTATTCTCCGCGAGAATGTAACCAGCATCATCGGTAACGGTGTTGTGCTGTCTCCGGCCGCGCTGATGAAAGAGATGAAAGAACTGGAAGACCGTGGCATCCCCGTTCGTGAGCGTCTGCTGCTGTCTGAAGCATGTCCGCTGATCCTTGATTATCACGTTGCGCTGGATAACGCGCGTGAGAAAGCGCGTGGCGCGAAAGCGATCGGCACCACCGGTCGTGGTATCGGGCCTGCTTATGAAGATAAAGTAGCACGTCGCGGTCTGCGTGTTGGCGACCTTTTCGACAAAGAAACCTTCGCTGAAAAACTGAAAGAAGTGATGGAATATCACACTTCCAGTTGGTTAACTACTACAAAGCTGAAGCGGTTGATTACCAGAAAGTTCTGGATGATACGATGGCTGTTGCCGACATCCTGACTTCTATGGTGGTTGACGTTTCTGACCTGCTCGACCAGGCGCGTCAGCGTGGCGATTTCGTCATGTTTGAAGGTGCGCAGGGTACGCTGCTGGATATCGACCACGGTACTTATCCGTACGTAACTTCTTCCAACACCACTGCTGGTGGCGTGGCGACCGGTTCCGGCCTGGGCCCGCGTTATGTTGATTACGTTCTGGGTATCCTCAAAGCTTACTCCACTCGTGTAGGTGCAGGTCCGTTCCCGACCGAACTGTTTGATGAAACTGGCGAGTTCCTCTGCAAGCAGGGTAACGAATTCGGCGCAACTACGGGGCGTCGTCGTCGTACCGGCTGGCTGGACACCGTTGCCGTTCGTCGTGCGGTACAGCTGAACTCCCTGTCTGGCTTCTGCCTGACTAAACTGGACGTTCTGGATGGCCTGAAAGAGGTTAAACTCTGCGTGGCTTACCGTATGCCGGATGGTCGCGAAGTGACTACCACTCCGCTGGCAGCTGACGACTGGAAAGGTGTAGAGCCGATTTACGAAACCATGCCGGGCTGGTCTGAATCCACCTTCGGCGTGAAAGATCGTAGCGGCCTGCCGCAGGCGGCGCTGAACTATATCAAGCGTATTGAAGAGCTGACTGGTGTGCCGATCGATATCATCTCTACCGGTCCGGATCGTACTGAAACCATGATTCTGCGCGACCCGTTCGACGCGTAATTCTGGTACGCCTGGCAGATATTTTGCCTGCCGGGCTAACAGTGTGATACATTGCTGTGTCGGTTAAGCCATTACGCTATCCGACACAGTGTTAAATCCTCGCTTTTTTCCTTCCCCGAACTGAAATAAATTAGCGACACAGCTTGTGGCTGGTTTATCATCAATATAAATGTATTTTTTCCCGATTTCCCTTTTGAGGTTGATGTGCAGTTAACGAGTTTCACTGATTACGGATTACGTGCGCTGATCTACATGGCGTCATTGCCAGAAGGGCGGATGACCAGTATTTCTGAAGTGACTGACGTCTACGGCGTCTCCCGTAATCATATGGTCAAAATAATCAATCAACTTAGTCGTGCCGGCTACGTGACTGCTGTTCGTGGAAAAAATGGCGGCATTCGCCTGGGTAAATCGGCGAGTGCGATACGTATTGGTGATGTGGTGCGCGAGCTGGAGCCTTATCGCTGGTGAATTGCAGCAGTGAGTTTTGCCACATTACACCTGCCTGTCGGTTGAAACAGGCGCTTTCTAAGGCCGTGCAAAGTTTTCTTATGGAACTGGATAACTACACGCTTGCCGATTTGGTTGAAGAGAATCAACCGCTTTATAAATTATTGCTGGTGGAGTGACGAAAATCTTCATCAGAGATGACAACGGAGGAACCGAGATGTCACAAGATCCTTTCCAGGAACGCGAAGCTGAAAAATACGCGAATCCCATCCCTAGTCGGGAATTTATCCTCGAACATTTAACCAAACGTGAAAAACCGGCCAGCCGTGATGAGCTGGCGGTAGAACTGCACATTGAAGGCGAAGAGCAGCTTGAAGGCCTGCGTCGCCGCCTGCGCGCGATGGAGCGCGATGGTCAACTGGTCTTCACTCGTCGTCAGTGCTATGCGCTGCCGGAACGCCTCGACCTGGTGAAAGGTACCGTTATTGGCCACCGTGATGGCTACGGCTTTCTGCGGGTTGAAGGGCGTAAAGATGATTTGTATCTCTCCAGCGAGCAGATGAAAACCTGCATTCATGGCGATCAGGTGCTGGCGCAGCCGCTGGGCGCTGACCGTAAAGGTCGTCGTGAAGCGCGTATTGTCCGCGTACTGGTGCCAAAAACCAGCCAGATTGTTGGTCGCTACTTTACTGAAACGGGCGTCGGCTTTGTGGTTCCTGACGATAGCCGTCTGAGCTTCGATATCTTAATCCCGCCCGATCAGATCATGGGCGCGCGGATGGGCTTTGTGGTCGTAGTCGAACTGACTCAGCGTCCGACTCGCCGTACCAAAGCGGTGGGTAAAATCGTCGAAGTGCTGGGCGACAATATGGGCACCGGCATGGCGGTTGATATCGCTCTGCGTACCCATGAAATTCCGTACATCTGGCCGCAGGCTGTTGAGCAACAGGTTGCCGGGCTGAAAGAAGAAGTGCCGGAAGAAGCAAAAGCGGGCCGTGTTGATCTGCGCGATTTACCGCTGGTCACCATTGATGGCGAAGACGCCCGTGACTTTGACGATGCAGTTTACTGCGAGAAAAAACGCGGCGGCGGCTGGCGTTTATGGGTCGCGATTGCCGACGTCAGCTACTATGTGCGTCCGCCAACGCCGCTGGACAGAGAAGCGCGTAACCGTGGCACGTCGGTGTACTTCCCTTCGCAGGTTATCCCGATGCTGCCGGAAGTGCTCTCTAACGGCCTGTGTTCGCTCAACCCGCAGGTAGACCGCCTGTGTATGGTGTGCGAGATGACGGTTTCGTCGAAAGGCCGCCTGACGGGCTACAAATCTACGAAGCGGTGATGAGCTCTCACGCGCGTCTGACCTACACCAAAGTCTGGCATATTCTGCAGGGCGATCAGGATCTGCGCGAGCAGTACGCCCCGCTGGTTAAGCATCTCGAAGAGTTGCATAACCTCTATAAAGTGCTGGATAAAGCCCGTGAAGAACGCGGTGGGATCTCATTTGAGAGCGAAGAAGCGAAGTTCATTTTCAACGCTGAACGCCGTATTGAACGTATCGAACAGACCCAGCGTAACGACGCGCACAAATTAATTGAAGAGTGCATGATTCTGGCGAATATCTCGGCGGCGCGTTTCGTTGAGAAAGCGAAAGAACCGGCACTGTTCCGTATTCACGACAAGCCGAGCACCGAAGCGATTACCTCTTTCCGTTCAGTGCTGGCGGAGCTGGGGCTGGAACTGCCGGGCGGTAACAAGCCGGAACCGCGTGACTACGCGGAGCTGCTGGAGTCGGTTGCCGATCGTCCTGATGCAGAAATGCTGCAAACCATGCTGCTGCGCTCGATGAAACAGGCGATTTACGATCCAGAAAACCGTGGTCACTTTGGCCTGGCATTGCAGTCCTATGCGCACTTTACTTCGCCGATTCGTCGTTATCCAGACCTGACGCTGCACCGCGCCATTAAATATCTGCTGGCGAAAGAGCAGGGGCATCAGGCAACACCACTGAAACCGGCGGCTACCATTATTCGATGGAAGAGATGCTGCAACTGGGTCAGCACTGTTCGATGGCGGAACGTCGTGCCGACGAAGCAACGCGCGATGTGGCTGACTGGCTGAAGTGTGACTTCATGCTCGACCAGGTAGGTAACGTCTTTAAAGGCGTAATTTCCAGCGTCACTGGCTTTGGCTTCTTCGTCCGTCTGGACGACTTGTTCATTGATGGTCTGGTCCATGTCTCTTCGCTGGACAATGATACTATCGCTTTGACCAGGTAGGGCAACGCCTGATGGGGGAATCCAGCGGCCAGACTTATCGCCTGGGCGATCGCGTGGAAGTTCGCGTCGAAGCGGTTAATATGGACGAGCGCAAAATCGACTTTAGCCTGATCTCCAGCGAACGCGCACCGCGCAACGTCGGTAAAACGGCGCGCGAGAAAGCGAAAAAAGGCGATGCAGGTAAAAAAGGCGGCAAGCGTCGTCAGGTCGGTAAAAAGGTAAACTTTGAGCCAGACAGCGCCTTCCGCGGTGAGAAAAAAACGAAGCCGAAAGCGGCGAAGAAAGACGCGAGAAAAGCGAAAAAGCCATCGGCGAAAACGCAGAAAATAGCTGCAGCGACCAAAGCGAAGCGTGCGGCGAAGAAAAAAGTGGCAGAGTGATCAATAACCCTCTTTAAAAGAAGAGGGTTAGATTGCTGACAAAATGCGCTTTGTTCATGCCGGATGCGGCGTGAACGCCTTATCCGCTACATAATCACGCAAATTCAATATATTGCAGAGATCATGTAGGCCGGATAAACGTAGTGCATCAGGCAAAACGTAAACAACGAGTACATTAATGAGCGAAATGATTTACGGCATCCACGCAGTGCAGGCCCTGCTGGAGCGCGCCCCTGAACGTTTTCAGGAAGTCTTTATTTTAAAAGGCCGTGAAGATAAACGTCTGTTACCGCTGATTCACGCCCTTGAGTCTCAGGCGTGGTTATCCAGTTGCAAACCGCCAATATCTCGACGAGAAAAGCGACGGTGCCGTGCATCAGGCATTATCGCCCGCGTGAAGCCAGGACGTCAGTATCAGGAAAACGATCTGCCGGATCTGATCGCTTCGCTCGATCAACCGTTCCTGCTGATCCTCGACGGCGTAACCGATCCGCACAACCTCGGCGCGTGCCTGCGTAGTGCGGACGCGCAGGCGTTCATGCGGTGATTGTGCCGAAAGATCGCTCCGCACAGCTCAACGCTACGGCAAAAAAAGTAGCCTGCGGCGCGGCAGAAAGCGTTCCGCTGATTCGGGTGACTAACCTTGCGCGCACCATGCGTATGTTGCAGGAAGAGAATATCTGGATCGTCGGTACGGCAGGCGAGGCGGATCATACACTCTATCAGAGCAAAATGACCGGACGCCTGGCGCTGGTGATGGGTGCGGAAGGTGAAGGTATGCGTCGCCTGACTCGTGAACATTGCGATGAGTTGATCAGCATCCCGATGGCTGGAAGCGTTTCTTCCCTGAACGTTTCGGTTGCGACCGGAATTTGCTTATTTGAAGCGGTGCGCCAGCGCAGCTAGTTCATCGCTATCCATTCAATGGATATTTTGTTAGCCCGATAATTTTTACGTATCGGGCTTCGAATGGAAAATACCCTTAATGGTGGGAATCAATACCGATATTGATATCCTGTAAGGTGTTGAGTTCCTGTTCAATACGCGAACGTGCATTCAGCAGGATACGCGTGACATCGGCAATTTTTTCTTTTGTCGCACGAAATACGGGTATTGAAATGCTGATGGCGGCAAGCGTTTTATTTCGCTGTTTTAAGGCAACAGCATAACATACCGTCTCCTCATTGATTTCCCTGTTATCAAATGCATAGCCATTTACTCTGGCATCCTCAAGTTGTTGGCGCAATTGTTCCAGGGTCGTAACGCTATACGATGTCATGGGAACAAAACCGTCAGGGTAGAGTTGCCGAATTTGTTGATCACTGTATTCACAGATAATGGCTTTTCCCAGCGCAGAATAGATAGCAGGCAGACGAGTCCCAATATGTGAAACCAGTTGTACGGTTTGTGCCGCCTGCACCTTATTGATATATAAAACATCTGCACCGTCCAGGATCCCCATCTGACAAACTTCATTGCACTCTTTGACAATGTTGTTCATCTCTTTGTAAACCATTTTTAACCAGTACGATCTGTCGAGGAAAGCACGGGACAGAATCGAGCAGGAGATCCCCAGATTATAAAGCTGGGTATTAGCGTCATAACTGATGTACCGCTGTTCAACCAGCGTTTTGAGGATGGGAAAAATCGTTCCTTTCAGGATGCCTGTTTTTTCCGAAAGGTGAGTTAATGAAACACCCTGATTCTCCGCTGCCAGTGCTTCCAGTATCTCTAACACCCGGATGGTAGGCTTATGTTCCATAATGACTATTTCCCTTACCATGAGTAATGCACCATTCTAGGGAGAATTATAATTCAAGTAAATTAACCCCCTCGCGTTCCTTGACTGCTGTTGAGCCATCAGTCCTTTTTTAGCGTGATACTGGTCATAAAACGGATAAAAAAGAACTGCGATTGTTTTTTATGCAGGTCTCTGACATAATTACTCCAAATATATCAATAGCTTATCTGTATCACTTCTGTGATTGGCTAAATTTGACTCATTTCTAAGGTTGGGTATACTCATTTTGGTTTGTATTTAAAAACGTTGTTTGTATATATGAACAATAAAACTATGATGAGGTAGGCATGAAAAGTCGTTACATAACCCCCGTTGTCACCATATTTGATGAACAAGGGCGAATCGATCCTGAGCAAAACACTCAGATTTATGATTTTATTAAAAATCACGTGTCCGGGTTTGTTGTGATGGGCAGTACTGGTGAGTTTTTTTCTCTTAATATGGAAAACGCCCGCCAAATGATTAAAACCTGTAGTGAGTTTTCCCGAGGCGATATGAAGGTTTATGCCGGAGCCAGTCGCATGGACGTCAATGAATCAATATCACTGGCCAATTACGCCTGGGAGCAAGGATTGGATGGTGTGATGATCATCAGTCCTTATTATTTCCCTCTGGATGATGAAGCTATTTTTGATTTCTACAGTACGATTGCAAGCCAAACCCCGGCTCATATTTTTATTTATAACTTCCCGGAGAGAACCGGGTACAGCGTATCACCAGAGATTTGTTTACGACTGGCAGATAAATATCCCAATATTATTGGTATGAAAGATACCGTCCCTGATGCTTTCCATACTGCGCAGGTTATCAATACCGTAAAGAAAAATATCCCTCATTTTGAAGTGTATGCAGGATATGACAATAATTTTGCCCACAACATACTATCTGGTGGAGATGGCTGTATTGGTGGTTTATCCAATATTGTCCCTGAATTTTTTGCCTCCTGGATGCAAGCATTCACGAATGACGATTTACTTGCAGTCGCGCAGCATCAGCAGATAGTCGATCAACTAATGGCCGTTTACAGCGTGAATTCTCCTTTTATTCCCACTTTTAAAAAAGCCCTTCAGTTAAAGGGGGTTATTCAATCAGAGCGGTGTTCTTCACCATTTAATATACTTGATGATATTCAATCCCGGAGATTGCAGGAAATTTTATCTGTCACCGATTATTATAAATAATATAAAACCTATAAATAGAATATCTTACCAACAGAACTAAGGATTTATTTATGGCTAATATAACCCAATACGATAATCCGCTGTTGAATTCCGCAATTCAAAAATCGTGGAAACGTTTAGTACCCTTAATGTTCATAATGTATTGTGTTGCCTTTATTGATCGGGTAAATGTTGGCTTTGCCAAAGATGCAATGAAACTGGATATTGGATTATCAGAGTCGGCATTCGCTCTCGGTGCAGGAATATTTTTCGCTGCCTATGCACTTTTCGGCATTCCAGCTAACCTGATCCTCAATAAAATCGGCGCACAAAAGTGGTTAAGTATTACAACTGCAATTTGGGGCCTTCTCTCGCAATGACGGGATTTGTCACCAGTGAAACACAATTTATTATTTTGCGCTTTCTGTTAGGGCTGGGCGAGGCGGGGTTCTATCCCGGAATTTTACTGCTCGCATCCATTTATTTTCCTAACAAGGTTCGCGGGTCGGTCGTGGGAATATTTGTGTTGGGGGTGCCGCTGGCGTTAACGCTCGGTTCGCCAATATCGGGAGCTTTACTTGAACTACATGGCTGGATGGGACGTCCAGGATGGTTCTGGATGTTTGTCATTGAGGGATTGCCGGCATTAGTGCTTGGTATCTTTGCCTGGTTCTACCTTGATGATAATCCGACGAAAGCGCGATTTCTTACCCAGGAAGAAAAAGACGCTTTGAATAAGCAACTGGAATCTGAACGACAGAAAACAGAAACCAGTTCAGTGATTTCAGCATTGAAAAATGCCAAAGTTTGGCATCTGGCATTAATCTACGGCACCATCCAGATATCAGTATATGGTTTAATGTTTTTCCTTCCGTCACAGGTTGCATCGCTGATGGGAGAAAGCCTTGGCTTTAAGCAGTCATTAGTCGCGGCAATACCATGGGCGTGCTCTGCTTTTGGTGTCTATTACATTCCGCGAATTGCTGACCGCAATCCTTCCCGGCGTGTGGCCATTTCGGTTATGTGTATGTTGGCTGCTGCTGCCGGCCTTGCCCTTTCCGCATTTGCGGGGCCTGTTGTGGCGATTGGTGCACTTTGTTTAAGTGCGGTTGGTTTCCTCTCAGTACAGCCAATATTCTGGACTTTCCCTCCACAACTTCTTACTGGTCCGGCACTGGCTGCGGGGATCGGTTTTTGCACCACGATGGGCGCTTTCTGCTCGTTCCTTGCTCCTCTTATCCGTGTTGAGGTTGATCGGGCAATGGATAGCAGCATCGCCGGATTGATGGCGTTGTCTGTAATTACTATCGGCTGCGCATTATTGATTGGATTGCTGCAAAAGAGCCAACAGGCAGCAAAAGCATACAGTTAATAAGATTGAACATCTGACTGGAAGAATATGATTATGCAAAAAATATTACGTATCGACAGTAACGATAATCTCATTGTCGCGTTGAAAGACCTGCACGCTGGAGAATCGTTCTCGTGGGATGACGACAACATAACGTTAGTAACTGATGTTAAGGCTAAACATAAGTTTGCGACGCAAGATATTCCTCTGGATGGCATTGTTTCGATGTACGGTACGCCAGTTGGCAAGGCCACGCGTCCCATCGTTAAGGGAGAAGCGATTACCGTTGATAATATTCGCCACTATGCAGCTCCTGTCACACTGGAGGATGTTGAACCTACCACTGGCAGGCACCGGATGTCTCTGAATGGAGCACCCGCACTTTTAAAGGTTATGTCCGTGACGATGGCAGAGTGGGTACTGCCAGTTACTGGTTAGTCTTTCCATTGGTATTTTGCGAGAACCGTAATGTCAGTACGTTAACCAATGCTTTGAATGATGCTTTGGGTTATACCAATAACTCACTGAAAAGTTTGCTCTTAATCTGACGTCCGGTAGCGATGAACTGATCGAAACCGCGAGAATGTTTCCGCATATTGAAGGTGTTCGCTGTATTACGGTCACCAGTGGTTGTGGTGGTGCAACTTCAGACTGTGAAACTATGTGCGATGTATTAGCTGCTTATGCTGACCATCCGAATGTAATCGGTATGACGGTATTCAGTTTAGGATGTGAAAAAGCGCAGCAGAAAATGTTTAAGGATGCGCTGGCGAGACGTAATCCTGAATTTGATAAACCTGCGCTCTACTTTCTCCAACAGGAGTGGGACAGCGAAGAGCGGATGATGCAGACCGCTTTACAGCAGACTTTCGAGGCAATGAAAGCGGTGAAGCCGACAGAAAGAGTAGAGGTCCCTCTTTCCTGTCTCAAAGTGGGGATGAAGTGTGGTGGTTCCGATGGTTTTTCTGGTATCTCCGGCAACCTGCAATGGGGCTGGTTTCTGACTGGTTGACAACGCTTGGTGGCGCTTCCGGGTTAGCAGAATTTCCAGAATTATGTGGGGCAGAAGGTGATATGGTTAAGCGTTGTATTAATCTTGAGGATAAAAAAAGTTCCTCAATCTAATGCAAGGCTACGAAAAGACAGCGAACTTTTTCGATACCACCATTGCGGATAACCCAAGTTTTGGCAACATCGCGGATGGGTTGATTACTGACGCAATAAAATCTACCGGAGCAGCGAAAAAAGGCGGGCGAGCGCCAATTGTGAGTGTATGCGATTACGCTGAACCTATGCCCGATAGTGGATTATCGTTGGTGTGTACTCCGGGCAATGACGTGGACGCGGTAACCGGATTGGTAGCAGCAGGATGTAATGTGGTTATCTTCTCGACGGGGCTTGGTACGCCCACCGGTAACCCGATTGTTCCGGTGTTAAAAATATCCACCAACAGCACGATTGCCAGACGATTGTCTGACATGATTGATTTCGACTGTGGCCCAGTGATTGACGGCACTCCGCTGGAAGATGTGAGTAGAGAATTATTTGAAAAAGTTATTGAAACTGCCAGTAAGGACTACGTCGTGAAGGCAGACAAACTCGAATAGTTTGATTTTATGTTGTGGAAGCGGTCGTTAGACTTGTAGTGACTAATCATTAGCGTCAGTGTATGTAGACTGGCGCATTTTTTATCGTATGCATGCGTTAAATTTTTGGTTCTTCTTAATAGCCATCCAGATTTGGATGGTTTTTTTTGTCTATAGCTGGTAAGATAATTATGTACTGCAAATATTCATTTTGTTAATATTTAAACTTAATCTATATGGAATAATATATGACATGGAATCCGTTGGCGCTGGCGACGGCGCTGCAAACTGTACCTGAACAAAATATTGATGTAACAAATAGCGAAAGCGCATTAATTATTAAAATGAATGATTATGGCGATTTGCAAATCAATATTCTTTTTACTTCCCGCCAAATGATTATCGAAACCTTTATTTGTCCGGTGAGTAGTATCAGCAATCCAGATGAATTTAATACCTTCTTATTAAGAAATCAGAAGATGATGCCGTTGTCATCGGTAGGGATCTCCAGCGTACAACAGGAAGAGTATTACATTGTTTTCGGGGCGTTATCGCTTAAATCTTCTCTTGAAGATATCCTGCTTGAGATAACCTCGCTGGTAGATAACGCATTGGATCTGGCTGAAATTACAGAAGAATATTCACACTAATTACAAGGACGGGTATTTATGGGAATTTTAAAAAGTTTATTTACGCTGGGGAAATCGTTTATCCTCCCAGGCGGAAGAGTCCATTGAAGAACCCAGGGTGTGCGCATGCTGGAACAGCATATTCGTGACGCTAAAGCTGAACTCGATAAAGCCGGAAAATCTCGCGTTGATCTGCTGGCTCGGGTGAAATTAAGTCACGATAAGCTGAAAGATTTACGTGAGCGCAAAGCCAGTCTGGAAGCGTTAAGCAAGAACGTTAATCCGTCGTTGATTAACGAAGTTGCTGAAGAAATCGCGCGCCTTGAGAATCTCATTACCGCTGAAGAGCAAGTGTTGTCGAATCTGGAAGTCTCCCGTGATGGCGTGGAAAAAGCAGTTACAGCAACAGCGCAGCGTATCGCCCAGTTTGAGCAGCAAATGGAAGTCGTTAAAGCCACTGAAGCCATGCAGCGTGCACAACAGGCTGTAACGACCTCTACCGTTGGCGCATCTTCCAGCGTTTCGACAGCGGCAGAATCCTTAAAACGCCTGCAAACGCGTCAGGCCGAACGTCAGGCTCGCCTGGATGCTGCCGCACAGTTGGAAAAAGTCGCAGACGGTCGCGATCTTGATGAAAAGCTGGCGGAAGCCGGAATTGGCGATAGCAATAAAAGTAGCGCCCAGGATGTATTAGCAAGACTACAACGCCAACAGGGCGAGTAATTTTTTTGCCAGCCTCACTGCAAGGCTGGCAACTATTTTAAGGATAAAATATGTCTGGTTTTTTCCAGCGTCTGTTTGGCAAGGATAATAAGCCTGCTATCGCTCGCGGTCCGCTGGGACTTCATCTCAATAGTGGCTTTACGCTCGACACGTTAGCGTTTCGTTTGCTGGAAGATGAATTGCTGATTGCGCTGCCGGGTGAGGAATTTACGGTAGCTGCTGTCAGCCACATCGCTCTGGGCGGCGGTAGTCAGATTTTCCGCTACTACACTTCAGGCGATGAGTTTCTGCAAATCAATACCACCGGCGGCGAAGATATTGATGACATTGATGATATCAAGCTCTTTGTCTATGAAGAGAGCTACGGTATCAGTAAAGAGAGTCACTGGCGCGAGGCGATCAACGCCAAAACGATGGGGGCAATGACCTTAAACTGGCAGGAAAAACGCTGGCAGCGATTTTTTAACAGCGAAGAACCGGGAAATATCGAACCCGTCTACATGCTGGAAAAAGTAGAAAATCAAAATCATGCTAAATGGGAAGTCCATAATTTTACCATGGGCTACCAGCGGCAAGTGACCGAAGATACTTACGAATATTTGCTGCTAAATGGTGAGGAATCTTTTAACGATCTCGGCGAGCAGAGTGGTTATTTTCGCGCGCGTTGGGTGTCGATATCCCGCTGACATCACTTCATATTATTGGTTAATTACAAGGACGTTTACAATGCATATACTGGATTCACTTCTTGCCTTTAGTGCCTATTTTTTTATTGGCGTGGCGATGGTGATTATTTTCTGTTTATCTACTCCAAAATTACACCGCACAACGAATGGCAAGTTAATCAAAAACAATAATACCGCGGCGTCACTGGCATTCAGCGGTACATTGTTGGGTTACGTGATCCCCTTATCCAGTGCGGCAATCAATGCGGTGAGTATTCCAGACTATTTCGCCTGGGGCGGGATTGCACTGGTGATTCAGTTACTCGTTTTTGCTGGTGTCAGACTTTATATGCCCGCATTAAGCGAAAAAATTATTAATCACAATACCGCAGCAGGAATGTTTATGGGAACCGCCGCGCTGGCTGGCGGTATTTTTAACGCAGCTTGTATGACATGGTAATGGACGATCATGGCCAGAAAACGCAAATCAAGAAATAACAGTAAAATTGGTCACGGAGCGATCAGTCGCATTGGTAGACCGAATAATCCTTTTGAACCGCGTCGCAATCGCTACGCACAAAAATACTTAACGTTGGCGCTAATGGGCGGTGCCGCTTTTTTTGTATTGAAAGGTTGTGGCGATAGTGGCGATGTCGATAACGACGGCGACGGAACGTTTTATTCGACTGTGCAGGATTGTATTGATGACGGTAATAATGCCGACATTTGCGCGCGTGGCTGGAACAACGCCAAAGCAGCATTTTATGCCGATGTTCCGAAGAATATGACTCAGCAGAATTGTCAGTCTAAGTATGAAAATTGTTACTACGACAACGTTGAACAGAGTTGGATCCCGGTCGTTTCTGGATTTTTGTTAAGCCGGGTTATTCGTAAAGATCGCGATGAGCAGTTTGTTTATAACAGCGGCGGTTCCTCTTTTGCTTCGCGCCCCGTCTGGCGCAACACTTCTGGTGATTACTCCTGGCGCTCCGGTTCTGGCAAAAAAGAGTCTTACTCTTCAGGCGGCTTTACCACCAGAAAAGCGTCGACCGTTTCGCGCGGCGGCTATGGTCGTTCTTCCAGCGCCCGTGGGCATTGGGGAGGCTAATCATGCTGAGACACAACGTTCCTGTGCGGCGGGATCTGGACCAAATCGCCGCTGACAACGGTTTCGACTTTCATATCATCGACAATGAAATCTATTGGGACGAGAGTCGGGCTTACCGTTTTACTCTGCGCCAGATTGAAGAGCAGATCGAAAAACCGACTGCGGAACTGCATCAGATGTGCCTTGAGGTGGTGGATCGCGCGGTTAAAGACGAAGAGATCCTGACGCAACTGGCGATCCCGCCGTTGTACTGGGATGTGATCGCTGAAAGCTGGCGCGCACGCGATCCTTCGCTGTATGGCCGGATGGATTTTGCCTGGTGTGGCAATGCGCCGGTGAAGCTGCTGGAGTACAACGCCGATACGCCGACCTCGTTGTATGAGTCGGCTTATTTCCAGTGGTTGTGGCTGGAGGATGCCCGGCGCAGCGGCATTATTCCGCGTGATGCCGATCAGTACAATGCCATTCAAGAACGCCTGATTTCGCGCTTTAGTGAGCTTTACAGTCGGGAGCCGTTTTATTTTTGCTGCTGTCAGGACACCGACGAAGACAGGAGTACCGTGCTGTACTTGCAGGACTGCGCCCAGCAGGCAGGGCAGGAGTCGCGGTTTATCTACATTGAAGATCTCGGTTTGGGCGTCGGCGGCGTACTGACCGATCTTGATGATAATGTCATCCAGCGTGCATTTAAGCTGTATCCGCTGGAGTGGATGATGCGTGACGATAATGGTCCGCTGCTGCGCAAGCGTCGCGAGCAATGGGTGGAGCCGTTATGGAAAAGTATCTTGAGTAATAAAGGGCTAATGCAGCTGCTTTGGCGCTTCTTCCCTGGTCATCCTAACCTTCTTGCATCCTGGTTTGAGGGTGAAAAACCGCAGATTGCCGCTGGCGAAAGCTATGTGCGTAAACCGATCTACTCGCGCGAAGGCGGAAATGTCACCATTTTCGACGGCCAGAATAACGTCGTTGACCACGCTGATGGTGATTACGCCGATGAACCGATGATCTACCAGGCGTTTCAACCTCTGCCGCGGTTTGGCGATAGTTATACGCTGATTGGTAGCTGGATTGTCGATGATGAAGCGTGCGGTATGGGTATCCGCGAAGATAACACGCTGATCACTAAAGACACTTCGCGTTTTGTTCCGCATTACATTGCTGGCTAAGAATGTTTTAGCAATCTCTTTCTGTCAGGAATCCGTGGCAGTGACCATACTAATGGTGACTGCCATTGATGGAGGGAGACACAGTGCACTGGCAAACTCACACTGTTTTTAATCAACCTATACCCTTAAATAACAGTAATTTATACCTGTCTGATGGCGCGCTCTGCGAAGCGGTAACGCGTGAAGGTGCTGGCTGGGATAGCGATTTTCTCGCCAGTATTGGTCAGCAGTTAGGAACGGCTGAATCCCTTGAACTGGGGCGGCTGGCGAATGTGAATCCGCCTGTATTATTGCGCTACGATGCGCAAGGACGCCGTCTGGACGATGTGCGTTTTCACCCCGCCTGGCACCTGCTGATGCAGGCACTATGTACCAATCGGGTGCACAATCTTGCCTGGGAAGAAGACGCTCGCTCCGGCGCATTTGTGGCGCGCGCGGCGCGTTTTATGTTACATGCGCAGGTTGAGGCTGGGTCGTTATGTCCAATAACGATGACCTTTGCCGCCACGCCATTGTTGTTACAGATGTTACCCGCGCCGTTTCAGGACTGGACCACGCCGCTGTTGAGCGATCGCTACGATTCTCACTTATTGCCAGGTGGGCAAAAACGCGGTTTGTTGATTGGCATGGGAATGACGGAAAAGCAGGGCGGTTCCGATGTCATGAGCAACACCACCCGCGCAGAGCGTCTGGAGGATGGCTCTTATCGGCTGGTGGGGCATAAATGGTTTTTCTCGGTGCCGCAAAGCGATGCGCATCTGGTGCTGGCGCAGACCGCGGGCGGTCTGTCCTGCTTTTTTGTGCCGCGCTTTTTGCCTGACGGGCAACGCAACGCGATTCGCCTCGAGCGGCTGAAAGATAAGCTGGGTAATCGCTCTAACGCCAGTTGTGAAGTGGAGTTTCAGGATGCCATTGGCTGGTTATTGGGGCAGGAAGGGGAAGGAATTCGTCTGATCCTGAAAATGGGGGGATGACGCGTTTTGATTGCGCCCTGGGTAGCCATGCATGATGCGCCGTGCATTTTCGCTGGCGATTTATCATGCACATCAACGCCATGTTTTTGGTAATCCATTGATCCAACAGCCCCTTATGCGTCATGTCTTAAGTCGCATGGCACTTCAGCTTGAAGGGCAAACGGCGTTGCTGTTTCGTCTTGCGCGAGCGTGGGACCGGCGTGCCGATGCCAAAGAAGCCCTGTGGGCGCGTTTATTTACGCCTGCGGCAAAATTTGTGATCTGCAAACGAGGTATGCCGTTTGTGGCCGAAGCGATGGAGGTGCTGGGCGGCATTGGTTATTGCGAGGAGAGCGAGCTGCCGCGGCTTTACCGGGAGATGCCGGTAAACAGTATTTGGGAAGGTTCCGGCAATATTATGTGCCTGGATGTGTTGCGCGTTCTCAATAAGCAAGCGGGCGTATACGACTTATTGTCGGAAGCATTTGTGGAAGTGAAAGGGCAGGATCGCTATTTTGATCGCGCGGTTCGTCGTTTACAGCAGCAGCTGCGTAAGCCAGCTGAAGAACTGGGGCGAGAGATTACTCATCAGCTATTCCTGCTGGGCTGCGGTGCGCAAATGTTGAAATATGCCTCTCCGCCAATGGCGCAGGCGTGGTGTCAGGTGATGTTAGATACGCGCGGCGGCGTACGGTTGTCAGAGCAGATCCAGAATGATTTATTGCTGCGGGCGACGGGGGAGTGTGTGTGTAAGCGTATACGACTGATGCGACGCTGGTTTCGATTAACTCAATGAAATATGTGAAAATTGTAGGCCGGACAAGGCGCTCGCGCCGCATCCGGCATTGTTCATTTGCTGTAGATGACACTCACGCATACAGTATCGCCTGTACACGCCAGTTATCAGGCTGCTGGTCTTCGTACATGGTAATAATGCGGTACCATGACGCACCTTGTTCATCGGCCTTTAACGCCACGATACGTTCCACGTCCTGCGGATCCCCTGAAATATTGCTAACTGAGATCTGACCTATTTCATTCAGCCCGTCACGCAGTCAGCACTGGCGAATTCTGCAGACTGTGCCGTGGCGCTCGCAGGATAAGTCACTAATTGCAGCGAGGGTGAGGCAAGTAATTGTTTCATCGTCAGCTCCATTTTTCATTTCCCACATGTTGCAGGGCATTCCATCGCGGTAATAAACGCCCAGGCTTCCAGCCGGTAATTTATTGTGCACAGGTAAACGCATAGGGACGCAAAGCAATGTAAAGCTGACTATGTAAGTTGTCTGATTTATTTACGGTACAAAATGGCTTGTGAATACCACTGTCCTGTCACGATGGTTTCGTCCACCATGACGACAACGTAATAATCAGCTTTTGCAGCGACAGCTTTCGCTCTGATTTCTGCTAATGCGTCATCCGGAGAACCCCGAACCATCGTGCTTACGCTACCTATTCGCTGTAACCCTTGCGTCTGGTCGCGGCGAATCTCTTGCGGATGGTCCGTTACTGGCGGTGCTGGCTGTGGCGTACCTTGCAGTGCGCTACAGGCACTTAACATCAACACCAATAATAAACTGGCAAACCGGTAAATAACGCTATTACGTTTCCTGCTAACCATAGTGTAGTGCCTTATTAATTTAACTTTGGGGGAATGTTCCCGAATTGTTACCTGGTACGCGATTTTCGAATGAAAACGTGACGAAAGCGTAACCCACATCTCAACATTATGAACTAATACCGCCAGCAGAAACTTGTGCTAAGGATTTCTTCATGTCATACCAGACAAAAAGGAGAGACAGATGATTGAAATAGAATCACGCGAGCTGGCAGATATTCCCGTTCTTCATGCTTATCCTGTCGGACAAAAAGATACCCCGTTACCGTGCGCGATTTTTTATCACGGCTTTACTTCGTCCAGTCTGGTGTATAGCTATTTTGCCGTTGCGCTGGCGCAGGCTGGTTTGCGGGTGATCATGCCGGATGCGCCCGATCACGGTAGTCGTTTTAGTGGCGACGCAGCGCGGCGGTTAAATCAATTCTGGCAAATCTTGCTACAAAGTATGCAGGAATTCACTACTTTACGTGCGGCAATAGCCGAAGAAAAGTGGCTGCTTGATGACCGTCTGGCAGTCGGTGGTGCGTCGATGGGCGCGATGACGGCACTGGGGATTACCGCTCGCCACCCCACGGTGAGATGTACCGCCAGCATGATGGGATCGGGCTATTTTACATCACTCGCCCGTTCACTGTTTCCACCGCTGATACCTGAAACGGCAGCACAGCAGAATGAATTCAATAACATTGTCGCGCCGCTGGCAGAGTGGGAAGCGACAAACCACCTGGAACAACTTGGTGACAGACCTCTACTGCTGTGGCATGGCCTCGACGATGACGTTGTGCCTGCCGACGAATCACTACGTTTGCAGCAGGCCTTAAGCGAGACGGGACGGGATAAACTGCTAACCTGTTCATGGCAGCCAGGCGTGCGTCACCGCATTACGCCTGAGGCGTTAGATGCTGCAGTGATCATTTTTCCGCCAGCATCTTTTAAACACGCAGAATGCTGACCCTTGCGCTTCCAGTTGTTGCAGGATTTCCGGGTTAGCATTTTTGCCGGTGATCAGCATATCAATTTGATCGGCACGGCTAAAAAGCATTCCCGCGCGTTCGCCAATCTTACTGCTATCAACCAGTACCACCAGTTTCCCTACCACGCTCAGCATCTTCTGCTCTGCCATTGCCGTCAGCATATCGGTTTTATACAACCCTTCTGCTGTCAGTCCTTTGCCGCTGGTAAACATCCAGTGCCCGGCATAGAGACTGTTTTCGCTGCCCTGCGGGCTTAAAGTGATGGACTGACTTTTGTTGTACTGTCCGCCCATAATGATCACGCTATCATGTTCTTGATCGATCAGGTAATTTGCCAGCGGTAGATAATTAGTGATGATTTGCACTGGCTTGCCACACATTTCCCGCCCAAGCAGAAACGCGGTGGAGCCGCAGTTGATGACTACGCTTTCGCCCGGATTAACCAGCTGCGAGGCCGCTTTAGCGATACGTACTTTTTCATCGTGATTCTGCGCCTGATGCAGATTCATCGGCGTCCAGCGCGGGCGCTGTTGGGTAATAGCTTCTGCGCCATTGCGCACTTTTTTCAGTTTGCCGCTTTCGTCAAGTTTATTGATATCGCGTCGCGCAGTGGCAGGCGAAATTCCCAGACGCTCAACGACTTTCTCAACGGTCACAAAGCCCAATTGTGCGAGCATTTCCAGGAGGATTTGATGTCTTTGTGCTTCAGTCATGAGCTATTCCGATAAAATTTGATTTTTTTAGATGATATTTGAAATAGCCAGGAAATACTACGCCGATAGCGCGAACTACTCCACGCTATCCGGTATAAACGACAGATTACAGGAATGACTTGAACGGCAGATCCGGTTCAATAGTGAAGCAATCATCGAAACCACGCGGATAGTGGTACTCGAAGTTGTCTTTATCCAACGGCCAGGTAAATTTGCCGCCAACCTGCCAGATAAACGGCTTGAAGCCATACTTCAGGCGATCTTTTTTCATCTCCCACAGCACGCGGATCTCTTGCGGATCGGCCTGGAAGTTTGACCAGATATCGTGGTGGAACGGGATAACCACTTTCGCATTCAGCGCTTCACCCATACGCAGCATATCGGCGCTGGTCATTTTGTCGGTAATACCGCGCGGGTTTTCGCCGTATGAACCTAAAGCCACGTCGATCTGATGTTCGTTACCGTGCTTCGCATAATAGTTAGAGTAGTGGGAGTCGCCGCTGTGATACAGGGAGCCGCCAGGCGTTTTGAACAGGTAGTTCACCGCGCGATCGTCCATGCCGTCCGGCAGTACGCCAGCCGCTTTTTGATCGGCAGGCAGGGTGATCAGTGCAGTACGGTCGAAAGCATCAAGCGCATGAATTTCAATGTCTTTCACTTTCACCACATCGCCCGGTTTGACCACGATGCAACGCTCTTTCGGTACGCCCCAGCCAATCCACAAATCCACACAGGTTTTCGGTCCGATAAACGGTACGTCATCAGCACAGTTCTGCATCACGGCAGCAGCGACGTTAACGTCGATATGATCGTTGTGATCGTGAGTCGCCAGTACCGCGTCGATCTGGCGAATCGCAAACGGATCAAGAACAAACGGGGTGGTACGCAGGTTTGGCTGCAGTTTTTTCACGCCAGCCATGCGCTGCATTTGGTGACCCTGTTTCATTAACGGGTTACCGTGACTTTGTTTGCCAGTGCCGCACCAGAAATCAACGCAAACGTTGGTGCCACCTTCCGATTTTAACCAGATCCCGGTGCAGCCAAGCCACCACATCGCAAATGTGCCAGGAGCGACCTGTTCTTGTTCAATTTCTTCATTCAACCAGCTACCCCACTCCGGGAAAGTGCTCAGGATCCAGGATTCACGGGTGATACTTTTCACTTTACTCATCGCCATTTACCTTCATGATAGTTCAATTCGAATCAATATGTGATTGGTTTTGATTAATCCTGACACTATTTTTTCAGGAAGCAATGACCATTTTTTGACTTTTTGCCAGGGAAGTTTGTTGTTGATTTTGAGTATGGAAAGATTTAATGGAATGTGTAATTCAATTAACTAAATGAATTTAAATGAATAATTGTTTCGTTGTGTGAATCCCACTCTATCCATGTGGAATTATTTGCGGGTCGCGTCACATTTAATCATAAATAATCTTGTTGTGATTACTTTTGAAAATTAGAGTGAGTGCACAACATTCCGGGTGTGTGGAATACCCGGTTACCTCTTCTTCAGGAGATCGTTATGGAGATCCTCTACAACATCTTTACCGTGTTTTTTAACCAGGTCATGACCAATGCCCCGTTGTTGCTGGGTATTGTGACCTGTCTGGGCTACATCCTACTGCGCAAAAGTGTCAGCGTTATTATTAAAGGCACGATTAAAACCATAATTGGTTTCATGTTGTTGCAGGCAGGGTCCGGCATCCTCACCAGCACCTTCAAACCGGTGGTGGCGAAAATGTCCGAAGTCTACGGCATTAACGGCGCAATTTCCGATACTTACGCGTCGATGATGGCAACCATCGACCGCATGGGCGATGCCTATAGCTGGGTAGGGTACGCGGTGCTGCTGGCACTGGCGCTGAACATTTGTTACGTGCTGCTGCGTCGTATTACCGGTATTCGCACCATCATGCTGACCGGCCACATCATGTTCCAGCAGGCGGGCTGATTGCCGTTACGTTGTTTATTTTCGGCTATTCCATGTGGACGACCATTATCTGTACGGCGATTCTGGTTTCGCTCTACTGGGGCATTACCTCCAACATGATGTACAAACCGACTCAGGAAGTCACCGACGGCTGCGGTTTCTCCATTGGTCACCAGCAGCAGTTTGCATCATGGGTTGCTTATAAAGTCGCGCCGTTCCTGGGCAAAAAAGAGGAGAGCGTTGAAGATCTCAAACTGCCTGGCTGGCTGAACATTTTCCACGACAACATCGTCTCCACGGCGATTGTCATGACCATCTTCTTTGGTGCCATTCTGCTCTCCTTCGGTATCGACACCGTGCAGGCGATGGCAGGCAAAGTGAACTGGACGGTCTACATCCTGCAAACCGGTTTCTCCTTTGCGGTGGCGATCTTCATCATCACTCAGGGCGTGCGCATGTTTGTGGCGGAACTCTCTGAAGCATTTAACGGTATCTCCCAGCGCCTGATCCCAGGTGCGGTTCTGGCGATTGACTGTGCGGCTATCTATAGCTTCGCGCCGAACGCCGTGGTCTGGGGCTTTATGTGGGGCACCATCGGTCAGCTGATTGCGGTTGGCATCCTGGTCGCCTGCGGTTCCTCAATCCTGATTATTCCTGGCTTTATCCCGATGTTTTTCTCTAACGCCACCATCGCGTTTTCGCTAACCACTTCGGCGGCTGGCGTGCGGCGCTGAAGATTTGTCTGGTGATGGGGATGATCGAAATCTTTGGTTGCGTCTGGGCGGTGAAACTTACCGGTATGAGTGCTGGATGGGTATGGCGGACTGGTCGATTCTGGCACCGCCGATGATGCAGGGCTTCTTCTCCATCGGTATCGCCTTTATGGCCGTCATCATTGTAATTGCACTGGCTTATATGTTCTTCGCTGGCCGCGCGCTGCGCGCAGAAGAAGATGCAGAAAAACAACTGGCAGAACAGTCTGCTTAATAAGGAGTTTTGATTATGACCGTACGTATTCTGGCTGTGTGTGGCAACGGACAAGGCAGTTCCATGATCATGAAGATGAAAGTGGACCAGTTTTTAACCCAATCAAACATTGACCACACGGTAAACAGCTGCGCGGTTGGCGAATACAAAAGCGAGTTGAGCGGCGCGGATATCATCATCGCTTCTACGCATATTGCGGGCGAAATCACCGTGACCGGCAACAAATACGTGGTTGGCGTGCGCAACATGCTCTCTCCTGCCGACTTTGGCCCGAAACTGCTGGAAGTGATCAAAGAGCATTTCCCGCAGGACGTGAAGTAAGGATACGCCATGAAACTACGTGATTCGCTGGCGGAGAATAAATCTATCCGCCTGCAGGCTGAAGCAGAGACATGGCAGGACGCAGTGAAAATCGGCGTTGACCTGCTGGTGGCGGCGGATGTTGTCGAGCCGCGTTACTACCAGGCGATTCTGGATGCGGTTGAACAGCACGGCCCGTACTTTGTGCTCGCACCCGGCCTGGCAATGCCGCACGGTCGCCCGGAAGAGGGCGTTAAGAAAACAGGTTTTGCGCTGGTGACGCTGAAAAAGCCGCTGGAGTTCAACCACGAAGATAACGATCCGGTGGATATCCTCATCACCATGGCGGCGGTCGATGCCAACACTCACCAGGAAGTGGGCATCATGCAGATCGTCAACCTGTTTGAAGATGAAGAGAATTTCGACCGTTTACGCGCTGTCGTACCGAGCAGGAAGTACTGGATTTAATTGACCGCACCAACGCGGCAGCTTAAGAAGGAATTGAAGATGTCATTACCAATGTTGCAAGTCGCGCTGGACAACCAGACTATGGACAGCGCCTACGAAACCACTCGCCTGATTGCCGAAGAAGTCGACATTATCGAAGTGGGTACCATTCTGTGCGTGGGCGAAGGCGTGCGTGCGGTTCGCGATCTGAAAGCGCTTTACCCGCACAAAATCGTACTGGCAGATGCCAAAATTGCCGATGCGGGCAAAATCCTCTCTCGTATGTGCTTCGAAGCCAACGCTGACTGGGTGACGGTAATTTGCTGTGCGGATATCAACACCGCCAAAGGTGCGCTGGACGTAGCAAAAGAGTTTAACGGCGACGTGCAGATTGAACTGACCGGCTACTGGACCTGGGAACAGGCGCAGCAGTGGCGTGACGCAGGCATTCAGCAGGTGGTTTATCACCGCAGCCGTGACGCGCAGGCCGCAGGCGTGGCGTGGGGCGAAGCGGACATCACCGCGATCAAACGTCTTTCCGATATGGGCTTCAAAGTCACCGTCACCGGAGGCCTGGCGCTGGAAGATCTGCCGCTGTTCAAAGGCATTCCGATTCACGTCTTTATCGCGGGCCGTAGTATCCGTGATGCCGCTTCTCCGGTGGAAGCCGCACGTCAGTTCAAACGTTCCATCGCCGAACTGTGGGGTTAAGGAGCGGATATGTTGTCCAAACAAATCCCGCTTGGCATCTATGAAAAAGCGCTCCCCGCCGGGGAGTGCTGGCTGGAACGCCTGCAACTGGCAAAAACGCTGGGCTTCGATTTTGTCGAGATGTCGGTAGATGAAACGGACGATCGCCTGTCGCGCCTCGACTGGAGCCGCGATCAGCGTCTGGCGCTGGTGAACGCGATTGTTGAAACCGGCGTACGCGTACCGTCAATGTGCCTTTCTGCTCATCGTCGTTTCCCGCTGGGTAGCGAAGATGATGCGGTGCGGGCGCAGGGGCTGGAGATTATGCGTAAAGCTATCCAGTTCGCCCAGGATGTCGGTATTCGCGTGATCCAACTGGCGGGCTATGACGTTTACTATCAGGAAGCCAATAACGAAACGCGTCGTCGTTTCCGTGACGGCCTAAAAGAGAGCGTTGAGATGGCAAGCCGTGCGCAGGTGACGCTGGCGATGGAGATCATGGATTATCCGTTGATGAACTCCATCAGCAAGGCGCTGGGCTACGCGCACTATCTCAACAACCCGTGGTTCCAGCTCTACCCGGATATCGGCAATCTGTCGGCATGGGACAACGACGTGCAGATGGAGTTGCAGGCCGGAATCGGGCATATCGTCGCGGTACATGTGAAAGACACCAAACCGGGCGTCTTCAAAAACGTACCGTTTGGCGAAGGTGTAGTGGATTTCGAACGTTGCTTCGAAACGCTCAAACAGAGTGGCTATTGCGGGCCGTACCTGATTGAGATGTGGAGCGAAACGGCGGAAGACCCGGCGGCAGAAGTGGCGAAAGCGCGTGATTGGGTGAAAGCGCGCATGGCGAAAGCGGGCATGGTGGAGGCGGCATAATGACAAAAGCTAAACAGCAGGTTGTTTGACGCCAACATGGATCTGCCGCGCTACGCTGGTGACCTTTACCTGGGGCAACGTCAGCGCTATCGACCGCGAACGCGGGCTGGTGGTGATCAAGCCCAGCGGCGTTGCCTACGAAACCATGAAAGCGGACGATATGGTGGTGGTTGATATGAGCGGCAAGGTGGTGGAAGGAGTATCGTCCGTCTTCCGACACCGCGACGCATCTCGAACTCTACCGTCGTTACCCGTCGCTTGGCGGCATTGTCCATACCCACTCCACTCATGCCACCGCATGGGCGCAGGCGGGGCTGGCGATCCCGGCGTTAGGCACTACGCATGCCGACTACTTCTTTGGCGACATCCCGTGCACTCGCGGATTAAGCGAAGAAGAGGTGCAGGGCGAGTACGAACTGAACACTGGCAAAGTGATTATCGAAACGCTGGGCAATGCTGAGCCGCTGCATACACCGGGAATTGTGGTGTATCAGCACGGGCCGTTTGCCTGGGGGAAAGATGCCCACGATGCGGTGCATAACGCGGTGGTGATGGAAGAAGTGGCGAAAATAGCGTGGATTGCGCGTGGCATTAACCCACAACTGAATCATATCGACAGCTTCCTGATGAATAAACACTTCATGCGTAAGCACGGTCCTAACGCTTATTACGGGCAGAAGTAAAACACGCGCTGCGGAAATTTCCTTCTTCGGGAGATAACTGGTCTAATTCCGCAGCCGTTTTTCAAAAAAATGCCCCCTGCGAAGAGGGCAAAGCAAACTATGGCAATGTTTCGTTGGTTATACCTGGTGCTAGCGATAAATATCCGCGCTGGCGTGCATATTGCCGTTACTCCCCGGTTCCCGCATCAGAATTACGTGGTAGTACGTTGCGCCCTGCGCATCTGTCTCTTCATTTAATGCCTGACGTGCTTCACTTTCAGTGGCGAAGTTATGTTGATATAAATCACGCCTAAGCTTTGCACATCGTCCATATTTCTGGCTGGTGGTTATTAATTTCAATGGCTGCCCATGTATTTGCACTTAGCAAAAGCACAGCCAGAAGGGCTAAAACACGACTGAACATAGATACCTCCTCGACGGCTGACTTTGTGTGCTCTCCTCTGTGATGATCTTCTGATTTAATTTTAATCAATGATAAAGAAGTTGATGGTGACCATTTCTGATGCAGTTGTTCAAAAAAACACCATGATGAAGTGTGATGAACTCCAAATCAGCGGTTTAGAGGTTATTTGCGAAAGGGGCGATTTATTTCTGCTCCGCCCTTGAGTTTAGCGGGGCATACAAGTACTATAACGCGTCATTTTTCAGCCGACCTTTAACACGTTCCTTGCCTCCCCGGGATTCGGCTGACCCAGACAGGAGGCTGAATAATCCGTAAGGAGCAATTCGATGCGTCATTACGAAATCGTTTTTATGGTCCATCCTGACCAGAGCGAACAGGTTCCGGGCATGATCGAGCGCTACACTGCTGCCATCACTGGTGCAGAAGGCAAGATCCACCGTCTGGAAGACTGGGGCCGCCGTCAGCTGGCTTACCCGATCAACAAACTGCACAAAGCACACTACGTTCTGATGAACGTTGAAGCTCCGCAGGAAGTGATCGATGAGCTGGAAACTACCTTCCGCTTCAACGATGCCGTTATCCGCAGCATGGTTATGCGTACCAAGCACGCTGTTACCGAAGCATCTCCGATGGTTAAAGCGAAAGACGAGCGCCGTGAGCGTCGCGATGATTTCGCAAACGAAACCGCTGATGATGCTGAAGCTGGGGATTCTGAAGAGTAATTTCTGATGACCAACCGTCTGGTGTTGTCCGGCACCGTGTGCAGGACTCCCCTTCGAAAGGTCAGTCCATCAGGAATTCCTCACTGCCAGTTCGTGCTTGAGCATCGTTCTGTGCAGGAGGAAGCCGGCTTTCACCGGCAGGCGTGGTGCCAAATGCCCGTTATTGTTAGCGGACACGAAAACCAGGCCATTACTCACAGTATAACGGTCGGCAGTCGCATAACCGTTCAGGGGTTCATTTCATGCCACAAGGCAAAGAACGGACTGAGTAAAATGGTTTTGCATGCCGAGCAGATTGAATTGATAGATTCTGGAGACTAGCCATATGGCACGTTATTTCCGTCGTCGCAAGTTCTGCCGTTTCACCGCGGAAGGCGTTCAAGAGATCGACTATAAAGATATCGCTACGCTGAAAAACTACATCACCGAAAGCGGTAAGATTGTCCCAAGCCGTATCACCGGTACCCGTGCAAAATACCAGCGTCAGCTGGCTCGCGCTATCAAACGCGCTCGCTACCTGTCCCTGCTGCCGTACACTGATCGCCATCAGTAATCGGTCACGGTCCATTAATACGACTTTGAGAGGATAAGGTAATGCAAGTTATTCTGCTTGATAAAGTAGCAAACCTGGGTAGCCTGGGTGATCAGGTAAACGTTAAAGCGGGCTATGCTCGTAACTTCCTGGTACCGCAGGGTAAAGCTGTTCCAGCTACCAAGAAAAACATTGAATTCTTCGAAGCACGTCGCGCTGAACTGGAAGCTAAACTGGCTGAAGTTCTGGCAGCTGCTAATGCTCGCGCTGAGAAAATCAATGCACTGGAACTGTTACCATCGCGTCTAAAGCTGGCGACGAAGGTAAACTGTTCGGTTCCATCGGTACTCGCGACATCGCTGACGCTGTAACTGCAGCTGGCGTTGAAGTGGCTAAGAGCGAAGTTCGTCTGCCGAACGGCGTTCTGCGTACCACTGGCGAACACGAAGTGAGCTTCCAGGTTCACAGCGAAGTATTCGCGAAAGTGATCGTAAACGTAGTAGCTGAATAATTCGTTATTCAACGAGACGTAAAAACGCGACCAGTGGTCGCGTTTTGCTTTTAAGCGATAAAAACCGCAGAAATAGACGTTCCCTCCATAAATCTCTTGCTATTCCTTTTATAAAAAGTTCGTCAGTACCCATACCTGGCCCCCAGCCTCGCCGCTGGTAGTTCGTGTCATGTTTTTACTGCGTAAACACGACAAAAGCATCAATACAGCGATCGTCTCCCTTGTATGATAATAAAAACAATATGTTATATATGAATGCGCTGTTATTTTATTGTTTTATATATAAAAGGATAAAATATCATCACTTTCGTAATCTTGAACGCTTTGCAGGTGCGTTCAATCCAATAAATGCTAATATTATGGCTATCATAGCCATAAAAAGATAAAATATTATCACTATGGGTAAAAAACAGCACCGTTACTCCCTTATACGAATCAGATGCTTAGTGAATTTGGTGAGCGGCTGAAACTTGCTCGTTTACGACGCAGCTTACCGCAAAGCAAAGTTGCTGAACGTGCTGGGATGTCGCCAATAACATTGCGCTCTCTGGAGTCAGGAAGTGCAGGGGTCACGATAGGGGCATATTTGTCTGTGATGCAGGTTTTGGGCCTGGAAACGGATTTAAATAAGCTTGCAGCTGAAGAGACTTAGGGCGTCAGCTCCAGGATTCCCGTTTGATTAAAAAAAGAGGGCTTTCTCTGTTCATACAGGTAAAATGAAGAAGGTATTCAGACCTAGAACCCTTTCAAACGAGGTATGAGAAAAGAAGGTTTACTCACCACGGATTTAACAGCACTGGCAGAAGCTCAACGCCATCTATTACAGGAGAAACATCAACCTCTCTTGCAGCACTATTAAAACCGATAAAAAAACCGTTAAAAGGAAATTAATTATGGCATTAATCGGAGTGTATGCGGATTGGGAAGGCCTGGATGGTCCGGAGCGGATTGGTTATTTACACAGTCGCCGCACTCGGACGCGTGAGATATTTGAGTTTGAGTACGATAAAAAGGCGCTTG
>ENA-OQIG01000017-OQIG01000017.1-human-gut-metagenome-genome-assembly--contig:-NODE-17-length-92868-cov-18.694752_pt1 | contig 92868 bp, 105 predicted proteins | sample MGYA00242576_ERZ504741 | MGnify/ENA primary metagenome ERZ504741 (study PRJEB26092, sample SAMD00036436) | human gut metagenome | host: Homo sapiens | study: EMG produced TPA metagenomics assembly of... | reverse complement strand
GAGCCTGGTCTCGAGCAGGTTCTGGTCGATCTGTATGATGTTCTCGGGCATGGTTCCGTCTCCTGGCTTCCAATCGCGGTTTTTTGTTTTGGCGAATGAAAATCGTACACAGGACGCGGGCCATGCCTCTTACGTCAGGGCCGGAATCCGAAAGTGCGCAAGAATTCGGGCGTTATCCGCGGTTCCGCCCATGTTGCCGCCTATGGCGTGGGATTATTGCCGAGTCTGCTGGAAGGCGCCATTCCTTGACATCAGCGTTGCTCCGAAAAAACGAGATTCCGGTTTCCATGACGTTTTCAGACTTCCGTATTTTAGATATTTAGACAAACGTCTAAATATCTGGTAGGATGAATATCGCAATCCGATACTGGAAAGAGAGCGATGATGGCAGGAGAAGGATTCAAGGCGCTCGCCGACCCCACGCGGCGTCGTATCCTCGAGCTGCTGCGTGCGGGGGATATGACCGCGGGGGAGCTCGCGGAGCATTTCGACATCAGCAAGCCATCGCTCAGTCACCATCTGGCGACTCTTAGGAACGCTGGTCTCGTAACGGACGAACGACATGGGCAGAACATCGTGTACAGCCTCAATACCACAGTTATGCAGGACTTGGTCGGATGGTTCATGGGCTTCGCGGACGATCCGGAAGACAGGCAATGAAAGGTCTGACAATGCAAAAGCAGGAAAAACCCGAGACAACCAAAGCCTCGACCGGTATTCCGGCCCGTGTATGGGTCGTCCTCATGCTGCTTTGCGTGCTGAACGTCGTGGCGCATCTTGCCGCCATGCCGGGGCTACCTGAGCGCATTCCCATGCATTGGGGTGCTGACGGCGGTGTGAACGGATGGGGGCCACGTTGGATGGCATCCGTTCTGGGTGCGCTTCCATTGACGTTTCTCGCACTGTTCTATGTGGTGCCGCGCATTGATCCGAAAGGTGCCGCATATGCCAAGTTCGGCGGATTCTACCAAGGATTCGTGATCTCGTTCACGGTATTCATGTGCGCCATCAGCTGGCTTGGGGAACTCACCGTCTGGAACCTCCTTCCTGGCAAGGGCGCGGTCAACGTCATCGTGTCCGGGGCGATCGGCGCGTTCTTCATCGGCATGGGTAATTATCTACCTCGTGTGCGGCAAAACTACACGCTCGGCATCAAAACGCCATGGGCGCTCGACGACCCCGACAACTGGCGCCGCACCCACCGTTTCGGCGGAGCTGTTTCATGGTGGTGGGCGTTAGCCTGATTGTGCTGGGATTTTTAGGAGGTATATTGCCTGAAACCTGGATTCTGGCAGTGATTATGGTGCTTGCGATTGGCTCGGTCGCAGCCATGTATGTTTACTCGTATCTCATCTGGCGCAAATCCCACAACAGCTGATTGGGTAGCACCCCCGGTTTTCTTCAGCGAAACCACAGGGGAGTCCGACCCGAATTGCCTGACCGTGCGGGTCGTGTTGACGCGGATAAACGGATAAAAGACGCCCCGGTGACATGGAAAACCAGCGGTTAGCATGGGGGCTCGTACTTGTAAGTGCAACAGGCATTCCGATGATGTTTGATTTTCCTGCATGCAAACCCGTCGTGTTCTTTATTTCTGTTGTATTGCGAGCAGTACGGTGGCGCGCAGGACGTCCTCGTCGGTGAAATTCAGGCCCCATATGATCTCGACCTTGTCGGTGAGGCGCTTCTGCACGCCGCCGACGATCGCCGTGGCGTCGGACAGTTGGAGGCTCTTCGGACCTTCGATGGCGATTATCGCTCCCGTGACCTCGTCGGATGCGACGCCCGAATCATGGAACCGTCCGTCGAGCGCCTCCACGATGCCCGTCGACGACCCGCTTTCCACGCGGATGACCGTGGTCAGGGCGCCGGCGCAGACGCTTCTGACGTCGTCCCCATCGATGTGGATGTACTTGTTGTTGCCGAGGAATCCCTCCAACGCCGCGACGGCATCGTCCATCGTCGTGGCGGAATCCTCTCCCGGGACGGGCAGGAGGTCCACGTCCACGCGGTCCGTGGCGTCGTCCGTTCCGGCTGCCGGCATGCGGACGGTCAGTTCCCGTTCGCCGTCGTTTTCGTTCCATAGGATCTTGACGACATGGCTTCCGTCCGTCTTGTCCGTGGCGTCGATGTGTCGTGCGGTCATTTTTGGTTTCTTTCCGATGAGGCGGGTTCGTTTCTTTCCGGGACATGTTCCGGCCGTTCTTACTTCTGTCGATGCCGGACGGGCGTGTGGTCTGATCGGGACGAGTGCGAATCAGGACGGGGGTCGGCATGGGCGTCGTGGATCGGCGACGAGTCCCAAAAACGTCACCGATCCACGACGCAATCCCGACACCCGTTTCGCAGCCGAGGACGATGGCGGAAGGGGCATTGGCGCGGTTCTTGCCGGCCACGACGGAAGACGTGGTCTGTGCGAGAGTGCTATGCTTGGCTAGCTTCTTATGTCTGAGGGTGTAAACGGCATCGGCGGAATCGGCGACACGTTTGGAATGCGTCACCACAATGACACATTTACCGAGTTGATGAGCGGCATGCCGCAAAAGATCAATCACCTCATCAGTCATTTCCGGATCCAGGCTGCCAGTCGGTTCATCCGCCAGAATCGCGCGGCCGGGCGCCACTAGGGCGCGGCCGACCGCCACCCGCTGACGTTGGCCACCCGACAAGTGCATGATGTTGCGCTTCGATTCCTCACGGCTCAGCCCCAGATCTCGAGGATCTTCATATCGGCCTTGGGATTGACCAGGCGCAGATTCTCTTCGGGGGTGAGATAGTCGATCAGATTATGGTCCTGGAACACCAAGGACACGTGCTCGCGACGGTGCTTTGAATAACCCGTCGTAGCTATATCCTCGCCCTCAAAACGAACCACTCCATCAGAGGGGGCATCCAGACCGGCCAACAGAGACAGCAAAGTGCTCTTTCCCGCTCCCGATGGACCGGTTATCGCATACATCTTTCCGGATTCGAAATCTGCGTTCACGTCCGAAAGAACGCGAATCTTCGCCGCGCCGTATGAGTAATTGACATGGTCCAATTGCAGACAGATAGTCATGATTAGTATCTCCTAACGCATAGAGGAAAGAATGGATTTCGGGGATTTGGCCAGCACTGCGGCGCACGACACGGCAAGCGCGATTGCGATGACCGCGCATCCGAGCAGCAGGATGAGCAGCGTCTGTTCCGGCGGCAGAGCCTCCACCTGCAATGATTCAAGAGGCGCGACTCCCGAATCGTGCAGCAGGAGCGAGGACACGTAACCGGACAATAGGGAGCCCGTTCCCAGCGAGCACAGGGCGGCGACCACAGCCATGAGACCGGTTTCGATCGCGAACTGGGCGATAATCTGCATCTTGCCGATGCCGAGGGCCAGAAGGGTGCCTATCTCATGGATGCGTGAGCGGATCCAGAAGACAAGCGCCATGCCCAATACCAGCACATCGGCCAGGCAGACGGACAACAGCACCATGCGGACCAGATCGCGTACCGTTTCCACCGACTGCAGCACGCCGGAAAGCCGCGCCGAGTCATCGGTGACGCCATACTCGCTTCCGGCGATTTTCTTTGCTTGGGCCATTGCTGCGGAAAGATCCCGCGGATTATCCGAGAGGCACCGGATCGTGCCGACCGTTCCTCTCCGGTCAGCGCGGAAACCACTTGAGCGCCCGAATAGATGAGATTCTCCGATGCGTCCGATGGCATAGGGCTCTGTGCCTGTACATTGCCAGAGAAGATTCCGGCCACGCGGACGGTGGAATCGCGGCCTTCCTGACTGAGTCGGAAGGTCGATCCCACCGATAGTCCATTCTCACGTGCGAAATCCCGGTGAATCAGTACGTTCCGGCCATTACCTGAAATGTGGTGTCCTTGTTCCAACCGGTACAGGCCGCTTTGGAACTCTTCGGACAACGAGGAGTCAGTGGTGCCCAGCACGCTGACCTGCGTGGATAGGCCGGAATCCAGTCGAGGACCATGTTCGGGGACAACCGGATGCGCGCCATCCACCTGCGCCAGGGTCTTACGTTCGTAAACGGTTTTCCCTACGCCGGGGATGCGTGAGAACCGGCTCGCTTCCTTTGGGCTGACGGGATTCTCGCCGGTGTCGACGGTAAAACCTATTCCCAGGCTTCCGCCGATATCGTCGGACATTTTCTGAAGCGCCGTTGACGCTCCGACCTGAGCCACGAGACTGGTGAAAACCATCAGCATCAACAGTCCGATGATTCCGCTGCGTACCGGTTTACGTACGATTGCCAGCGTGGCACGCTTCCACACGTTCATGCCCGTCATCGGAGCTCCGACAGGCTTCGTGGCGACTTGCGCAGCATCGGTATGCACGATATGGCGACGCATACCAGCATCACCGCCAGCAGGCCGAGCGATACATACAGTACGGCGGTTGTGTCGATCGATACCGTGAGCGAATCCAAGGTACGAACCGACATATTGGACTCAAGATCGCCGCCGACCTGTCCCATGCTGCTCAGTTCCTTCGCCGCGGAGGCGTTCGCGGAACGGAGGGCCGAGGTGCCAACCATTGGGCCGCTCCCCGTGCGCACAGCCATCCGAGGACCAGGGACGGCAGGCCGATCAGAATCATCTCGGTTAGATATTGGGCGATCAGGGATGGCTTGCCGATGCCGAGGGACACCAATACGCCCATCTCCTGACGTCGGTCGTTCATCCACAGCAAGAGCATGAGGCTGAGGACTATCACTGCCGAGATGGTCACGCCGATCAAAGCGCCGCGCATCATGGAGCGCACACTTCGGGCGGCATTCAGCATGCTCGACGTATATTGGTCATTGCGCGTGATCTGGTAGTTGTTCCAATCCACCGGAAGCTTCTTCGCCGCTTCCATGGTTTTCTCCACGTCGACACCCCTGTCCAGAACGAAAGTGGCATCCTGGTATATTTCCTTGCCGGCCTTGTACTGGTACAGAGTACTTGTAGTGTCCAAATCGGTGTACACAGTGTTGGAGGTGAGTTCCGCGCGGCTGGATACCTTTCTGTCGCTGTCCCCTTTGAATATTCCGACGATGGTGGTTTTGACAGTTGCCGTCGAATGCGACTCATTGTCGGCATCATATGGATTGGCCTTGAGCGTGAGGGTATCGCCGACTTTAAGCCATTGGTTTTGGCGAGATCCTCATGGACCATCGACATATGCTTATCGGACGCCTTTAGATGACGTCCTTCGACCATGCCGAGCGTGTGGGACGTGAACACATTGAGTTTTGACGAATCGTTTGTGCCTATGACGTTGGCCGTATTGCCGAACTGCTGTTCTTTCTCCGCATCGTAATCATCGACGGCGGGGACCTTCACCACGCTGGCTCCCACGAGATCGGCGGTGGCGTTCTGCCTGACCATGCACGAGCCAACCCCGGACAGCTTCGAGATTCGTTGCACATCGGCGGGGCGGACCATTCCGCCTCCGCGAGGCGTCAGCATGCTGCCTTGCAGGTTACTGGCCAGCACGAATCCGCCGACCGCCTGTTTTTCAATCTGTCCGGCCTCATGTTGAGCTGCCTGAGAAACCGCGGTTGCGGACAGCATACTCGCCGTTATGATGGTCAGCACAATGAACAGCACCGCGGTGCGCACTCGTTTTCTGAGCACATAGCGCGCCGCCCGTGAGATAAAGGTCATTAATACCCCCTGTAAAGCTGGGACCTTCTCGGTAGTGCCCGAAAAGATGTGCACTTTGGACCATGGCCGTCCATGCACGATGATCAGTTCGCTTCCGCGAGTTTGTCATCGAGCCGGGACCTGTCGAGATAGCGGCGGGTCGACGCTTTCCTCGCGCCGTCTGTGGCGCTCGATGACCGCGGATTCGAAGACCTCGCCCTTGAGCTTGGGCACCTTCAGGCCGAGCCTGCCGGCCTTGGCGGTCAGGCTCCGGTCGATCTGTATGATGCTCGAGGGTCTTGCCGACTTTGTCGCGTCCGCGCCGAGCAGATTCCTACACTCTTTGGCGGCCCTGTCCAGATCGGCGGCCGCCGACACGCACGTTCCGCGCGCCATGGCCGTCCTGTGGTCCTCATATGCCCGATAGCCCAGGCGGCGCCCACGACCACTGCGGTAGACGCGGCCGCCGCCACGCCGCTGAAGCGGCCGAATGACGGACTGGAACCCGCCATCGGCGGCGTACGTCGGTGTATGCGGTCGGCGCGTTGGGCAAACCCATGCCGCACCGGCCGGAGGCTGAGGGGGCCGTTCGACCGGAAAACTCAATGGTCGTAGGATTCCCGGATGCGGGCGTCGGGCCCGGTGGCAATCCGGACTGGAACCTCATACGAAAAACGGGCTGCCGTGGTCCGTTGGGAACCGTGGCAGCCCGCTGTGTGATTCGTTGGAATCGGGGAAAGCCTTACTTGTTGAGGACCTTCTTCATCAGGTCGGAGGAGGCCTTGGCGAGTGCGAACTGGCCGAAGCCGGGTCGATGGAGGCGAGGTTGGCGTTGATGATCTGGTTGAAGGTATCGTTCTTCATGATGTTTCCTTTCGGACGGCCGCCTGTCTTCTTGCTCTTGTCTTCTTCTGCATCGTGCGGTGCGTCGCTGTTGGTTGTTTTCTTGTCTCTGTATCTTCTGTTGTTTTTCTGTTGTGCCTTCACTATAGGCAGGAAGGTATGCGTACGTCATGCCGCAATCGCCATTTCTATTGTAGACTCATCGGTTCATCTTAAAGAAAGAATAAAAAAGCGGTCATATATTCTGTTGCGCAGCCTGCCGAAGCGTCGTTTCGAGCAGAAAAGTCAACGGTTTTCTGTTGATTTCAACGCTGGCAGCCCGGTTTGCGTCGTTTCAAGCAGAAGAAGTGCGGCTCGTCTGCCGGTCTCAACGCGAACGGCAGACTTTGCGTCGTTTTGAATGGAAAGACCAATGAATTTCTGTCGGTCTCGACGTGGACGGACTCGGCCTTTTTTGCACCAGTGGGGATTGACCTTCCGTCGGCATCCGGAGCGAAGGCCTATCGCTTCGAACGCTTGCTACAAGAACCATGGAACAGCCTGCCGACACGCACAGGTTCACTCCGCAGGTCACCGCCGGCAATAGCCGTATGACCGGCTGGTCATAGAAATCGAGGACATCGGGATCCATGAATCCTGAGTACGCCTCGAAAAGCGGATATGGCACGAGTGCCAGTGTCGAACTCGCAAAGAACAATATCCAGATAACGGAGAGGCACAGGATGAAGGCTCTTCGACCTTCTGGACGGATGGTTTTCGAGAATGCGAAAAGAGTCCATGAAAGCACGGTGATTAAAGCTCCGGCGACATACAGCAGACTCGGAATCTCGTCATACATGATTTCGTCTCCTCTCGATTCGGTTGCAGACGATTCGATCTATCGGCAGTATGGGCTGATTATAAGGCGGCGTTGTTTTTTGCGTCAAGAGGTTTTGGCCGCTCATGGCCGATTTGACGTTTCGCCGGAATCGCAAGGCAATGATGCTGCACGGATCTGGCGAGTCTTCGATACCTGCGCATGCCAAGCGAGGGACGATCCATGGGGTGGCAGGGTCGAGGGACCTTCGCAATGCCGTTCTCGCCGCTCGCGAAAACGGTTCGTCATGATTCCGTTCGGCTACAACGCGGACCGAGCGAGCCTGCATTGGAACAACTGGAGCTACTGAAACGGCAAGACCTCCGAAACCGCGATTGCCGACGGCGACGAGGATTCGCCGAAGAAGGAGAAGTGTCGGTCAAGATGGCCGCGGTGAACCTGAAAGCAGTCTAGATTATCCCGATCCACATATTGTCCATTGTGTCCATTTGCCGTATGATGAAAACGGATGGAGGTGGTTGCGATGACCATGATGATGGGTGGCAAAGTCCATAGAACGAGACCTAAGGCACGACGCTCCGCTGGCGGAGTTCCCGGAGCGTTCCTGCAAGGGGTGGACGGCACGCGTATCCCGTTGACGCCGGACGACTACAGGCGCGTTAGGGAGTTTCTGCTTGCGGAGCCGGAACGGGCGGTGGCGGATGACGAGCGTATCACGACCGGCGAGGCGGCGCGTATTCTTGGGGTCTCCCAACGCACGCTCACACGTATGCTGGACGCGGGCATGATTCCGTACACCCGCATGGGGGAGCGCAGTTACCGTTTCTTGCGGCTTTCGGATGTGACCGACTACAAGCGAAGACGCGACGAGGCCACATCCAAGGCGTTGGATGAGATGCGTTCCATCGCCGATGAGGACGGCGCGTACGACATCGACTATTCGGATTACCTGTCCCGGTTCGATAAGTAGAGTGCCTTATGATCGCGCTGCTTGACGCCAACCTGTTCGTACCTACGTGGATCATCGACCCACTGCTTAGCTTGGCCGAGGCTGGTCTGTGCGAGCCAGCATGGTCTGCGAGGGTCATGGACGAGGCGCGCTTGGCCATCATGGAAGTGCGGCATGTGCCCGATGTCCGGGCCCGCGGTTTTCTTGACGCGATCTGCAGGGCCTTTCCGATGGCCATGGCGGAGGATTGGGAGCGGTTTGAACCGGACGTGGATTTGCCGGACCCCAACGACGGGCATGTGGTCGCGGCCGCCCGTCGGGCCGGTGCGGAAACCATCGTTACATTCAACCTCAAGGATTTCCCCGCAGACGAGCTTTCCGGGTACGGACTGCGTGCTCAATCGCCGGATAGTTTCCTTACCTCCGTGTTCGATGCACATCCAGAAGAAGCGATGGACGCCATGCGCAGACTGGTCAGCTCCAAACGCCATCCGTCGCGTACCATGAGCGAGGAAATCGAGCATTTGCGCGTCTTGCGCCTTCCGCTGTTCGCACGGAGATTGTCCGAAACGGTAGGCTAATCCCCGTCATCTGCAACACTGCGAATCATACGGTAGGCGCAATCAATGCACAATCTGTGAATAATCGCTAATCCATTGGCTCAACACAACCTATTGCCGCCTTGCACCGTGGAATCAAGCAAATCACGAAGAAAAGGCCGTCCGCACGGCAAGATTTCGGTCGTAGGCGATGGATTCGGACGAGCCGTATCTGAGAGGGTGCCAGTACGAATAGGTGGACTCGGACCGGTCATGTCTAGGGGGTCGGAATAGCCCCCTAGACATAGTCCTTTTTGCTCCCCCACCTGGACTCGAACCAAGACAAAGGGTTCCAAAGACCCGTGTGCTGCATTACACCATGGGGGAACGGCGATAAAACCCGAGGTTTTCCGCCAAGTGTCTATTATGCCATATGCGCCATCACCTGATACCGCGTGTCGGACGCTTTCGCAGGTGATGGCCGCTTCCTCCGGATTCAGTTCAATGCCTTGACCAGCCAACCATGCGTACCGTTGTCGAAAAGCTCGCTGGTGATGCGGTAGCCAAGATGTTCATACATCGCGAAATTCTTATCTTCGGAGTGTACGGCGGCAACATGTCCACCGGCCTTCCGGATGAGACGTTCCGCCTCGGCCAGCACCGTCTTGCCGATACCATAGCCACGTTCGTCGGCGACCACGGCCAAACGACCAATCACCCAACGTCCGGGTTGATCGGCATGGTCGAGATCAGGGTAGAGACGGCATGTCGCCACGGCGCGGCCGTTTCCAAAAGCCAGCAGATGCGTGGCTCGGCCCGGCTCATCCCATTCGTCGAATTCCGGACGATAATCCTTCTCCACGACGAACACCGCCGTGCGGATGCCGCGCGCCTCGTCCGTCATCATGTCGTATTCGCGGATCTCCATATGATCCGACACTACAGTCGGGCGGGGAAGAGAGACGAATGGAAGTTATGTGGCGTCGTGTTCGACGATGGCACTGTTGTCGAACACACGCCGAACAACGCACGCCAAACGCACGTAGGCGGATGCATGCCAGCCAGCGCACGTGATAGGGTACACCCGTGAACGAAAAAGAGAAGGACTCCGACACACGCATATACGCTTTGGACGGGCTCAGAGGACTCGCGGCCCTGGCAGTGGTCGCATACCATTACACGGGAGGCACCCTCCGCCAACTATTGCCAGGCGCCCAATTCGTCACCCTATTCTTCATTCTCAGCGGACTTGTACTTTCCATCGTTCCGCTATGCGTCGGAATCGACACATACAACTGGCCTCGCTACCAGCTGCGTCGCATCGCCAGACTCGCCATCCCCACCTGCACGGCAATCGGGATCTGCTGTATCGTCTCCACAATCGCCATGCACATGGGGTGGAAAGCGGAAGAATACGCAAACGCGTTCAGCACATCCTCGCCATCAGTCTGGCTACACAATCTGCTCACCCAACTCGACATGCTTTCAATGACCACCGCCGGCACCAGAGTGGACGGTTCCACATTGGCAATGGCCGACCTGCCATCATGGAGCATGTGCTGGGAACTGCTTTTCAGCCTCGCCCTGCCCATATACGTCATCATCGCCACCGACATGCGATTCGTGGCACCCATTGCGCTCGCATGCGTGCTGTTGTCGGAGTGGACGCAGTGGCCGCCGTTGCGTCACATGGCCATGTTCGCGCTTGGCGTCGCGTTGGCGAAACGACTTACGGACAACGGGCGCGAGACGATGCGCGACGTCGTTGCCGTACCGCTCGCCCTGTGCGGCATCGTCTTGGTTTGCCAAAGCGGCTTCGGTTTGCTGCCTGGTATTGTCGCCCAACCTTTGGCCGTGTGCGGATGCCTGATATTGGTGGTGGTCGCACTTACCTGCAACGTGGTATCCGACCTGCTTTCCACGCCACCTGTCCGTTGGCTGGGGCGCATTTCATTCAGCCTGTATCTGACCCATCTTCCGTCCGCGACTGGATTGTGCCGTACATTCCCGTACAGGGTCTATTGCGCCCGATGGTTTTGTTTGCATTGTGCCTTCTGGTGGCGGAGGCGTTCTATCTTGCCGTGGAACGGCCTGCTACCAGACTGTCAAGAAAGCTGGGAAAGGTGAAAAGGGAAGCCTGATGTATTTCGCTTGCGCATGGCGCTGTGGGCGGAATCGCCGGTTTGCCGGCATGCGGAAGGCGCTTGTCTGGTAATCTGCAAAAAGATGTGTTTCTGTTCGTGCATTGAACGATGGCAAAAACCAAGGAGGGGGAATGGATTCCGTTTATTTTCTGCTCGCCTTGGCCATCATCCTGGCTCTTTTCTGGACGGCGAAACAACGAAGGATCGCCGCAATCAGGCACGTGCTGAACAGGAAAAGGAACAGTGGAAAGGACAAGGTGATGGAGGAGCTGGCAAGGCAGTTCATTGGAAAGGAATGCATCATCTACACCGTGACGAGCACGGATTCAAGCATTCAAGGAACGGTCAAGGACGTGACGGACGGCGGCATCGTGCTGGAAAAGGACGGCAATGTCGAAGCGGTCAATCTGGAATACGTCACGCGCATCCGTGAATATCCGCGCAATGCCAAAGGAAAGAGGAAGACGATCGTCTTCTGACAAATCATGCCGGACGCTTGCCGACGGAACCGGTTATGCTGGCCATGGAAGCATCGTAAAACCAAGTAGGAGGCGACCATGGGCAAGGCGTTGATCATCGTGGACGTGCAGCCGACGTTCTGCGAAGGCGGGGAACTGGGTGTAGAAGGCGGCAATGCCGTCGCCGAACGCATCGCGAAGTATGTCGAATCGCATCGCGGCGAATACGCGTACATCGCCACCACACAGGACTGGCATATCGAACCGGGAACGCACTGGTCGGACAATCCCGATTACGTCGACACTTGGCCGGTGCATGGCAAGGCCGGCACCGCGAACGCCGAACTGCATCCCGCGATCGCCGCACTGAAAATCACGCACCATTTCAAGAAGGGGCAGTATTCGCCGTCATACTCCGGTTTCGAAGGATCGGAAGACAATACCGACCGTATTCCCACGTGTGAGGAAGTCGATGCGGATCTGGCGGCGGGCAAGACGCTTGCCAATGCGTTACGGGCGGCTGGCGTCACGCGCGTGGACGTCGTCGGATTGGCGGAATCGCATTGCGTGAAGGAAACCGCGTTGGACGCGAAAAAACTCGGATACGAGACGCATGTCATCGAGAATCTGACCGAACCGGTCAGCGAGGAGCTTGGCGTCGAAGCACGACGCCGAATGCGTGAAGCCGGCGTCGTGCTCGACTAAATCGATTCCGCCTCGACAAGGGGCTGGCGAAAGCCGGTCCAAAGAAAAACGGAATCCATAGAAAAACGGAATCCATTATATGTGGCAGATTCATGCGCTGAGGGAATCGTTTTGCGCTATATGTGGCACATTTTCCGAAAAGCAAGCTGTTAGAGGGCATGAATCATACCCTCTAACAACCTTGTATCCAGTTTGACCTGCCACATATAGCGGATATCAGATTTTTAGGACCGCCGAATCTGCCACATATAGCGTGTTTGAGTTGAGAGCGGACCGGGACTGACGCCTCCGGATACACACGGCAGGGCAAAGCGAAGGCGTGGAGCCTAGTCGAGGCTGGTGCCGCCGTCCACATCTAAGGTTTCGCCGTCGATGTAGCCGGATTCCGGATCGGCGAGGAACACGATCGCACGCGCGATGTCGTACGGCTGGCCGCCATGCTTGACGAGCGTGGAATCCTCGATCGCCTCACGTTTCCAATCAGGCATGCCGGCGGTCATAGGCGTGTAGGTGAGTCCCGGCATGACCGCGTTCACGTTGATGCCGTCCGGCGCGTACTCCCTGGCCGCTCCTCGCGTGAGCGCCGCGACGCCCGCCTTGGTGGACGCGTAGGCGACGCCGCCCAAGTAGCCGCCGCCATGTTTCGCGGCGATGGAAGACACGTTGACGATGCGCCCGTAATACTGCTTGCGCATGCGTTTGACGGCCTGCTTGATGGTCAGGAAGTCCGCGGTCAGATTGACCGCGAGGATGCGGTTCCACCGTTCCAGGTCGGTGTCGTCGAGCGAGTCCTTGATGATGATCCCCGCAACGTTGACGAGGATGTCGATGCCGCCGAACCGTTCGTCGAGCTGCCTGAAGAGGTCTTCCACCACAGTCGGATCGGCGATGTCGCCGATGGCTGCGAAGGCTTCTCCGCCGGCGTCCGCAATCAGTTTGACGGTGTTCTCGGCACGTTCCGGCACGATGTCGTTGACCGCCACCTTCACGCCTTTGGACGCGAGCAGCTGCGCCACGGCCTGGCCGATGCCCTGTCCGGCTCCAGTGACCAACGCGCGCTGTCCGTTCCAACGCCGGCCGTGCCGCTCCTCGTCGAGTCCTGTGATCTTCATAATGCTCTTCCTTACGATGCCGCCGGCGCTTTTGCCGACTCCGCAATCAAGTGTAGACGCAGGAAAAAGACTAAGCGCGCGAACGAACTTTTTCGAAACGAAAGACATGGAACGCGCGGCGATGCAGGTTTCCCGCTTTTGAGCGCGGGAAGACGAAACAGCCTGTCAGGCTGACCGTATTCCCCATCGCGTCTTTGCAACATCATCCACCAACACGCAACCTGTACAAACCTGTGCTATCCTGTACATAGTTGCTCAATATTGGTTTCAATGTCGTCCGGAGGCTGAAGATGACTGCCTACACCCGAACGGAGCACCTGCGCACGAGCTTGCCGAGCAGATCAGAAACGGCACGCTCAAGCCGGGGGAGCGGATCATGTCCGAAACGCGTCTGGCCGAAGAGTACCAAGTGTCCCGCGGCACCGTGCGCAGGGCGTTGGAACAGCTGAAAAAGGCCGAACTCATCGAGACCCGCATGGGATCGGGCAGCTATGTGGCGTTCAACGGCGGCGATATGAGCGGTCCGGACGGTTGGACCTCCGCCTCGTTGCGTTCCGGAGCGCCGACCACCACGGAACTGCTGTCCATCGCATTGGTCGGCCGACCTTTGGCGTTGGAGGGGGAGAGCGAGTGCGAACGGTTCTACGAAATCGCGCGCCGCAGGCTCTTCCTGTCGACGCCGGTCTCGTACGAGGTCTCGTATCTGCCCGCCATCCCGGCGCTGCGCGAGGTCATCGAACGAATGGAAGGACTCGTGGACGGCTCCATCTCGAAAACCATGAAACAGGCCGGACTACAGGCGGCCTCCGGATATATGGACGTATCCGCAGACAGGCTCGGCCCGATCGCCCAAGCGTTGGAGAAGACCCCGGAGACGGTGTTCCTGCTGTCCGAACGGCACAATTTCAGCGATGACGGCACGCTGGTCGAATACGTGCGCTCGTTCCTCGACCCCAGCCACTTCACGTTGCACGTCACCGCGGGGGAGAACGGAGGAAACCATGGCGATCGATGAGCATCTGACGGAGCATGCCCGCGGCGCGATGATCGGCCTCGCCATCGGCGACGCGCTCGGCATGCCGACCCAAAGCATGTCGGCCGAACGAATAATCGAATGCTACGGCGGACCGGTCCGCAGGTTGATGGACGCCGTGCCACAACAGCCGATCGCGCCGAATATGAAGGCCGGCTCGGTGACCGACGACACGGAACAGGCCTTCGTGCTGGCCGCCCGCCTCATCGAAGACCATGGCAGAATCGACAACGACGCGTACGCCCAGGACCTCCTGCGCTGGGAGGCGAAGATGAAGGAAAAGGGCTCGCTGGACCTGCTCGGCCCATCCACCAAGGCCGCTCTGCAGGCGCTGGCGGAAGGGGTCGACCCGGAGCTTACCGGACGATTCGGCACCACGAACGGAGGCGCCATGCGCGCCACCCCGGTCGGCATCGCCTTCGTTCCCGGAAACGCCTTGGCCGAGGAGGCCTGGCGTTCCTGCGTGGTGACGCACAACACCATGCAGGGCATCGAATCGACCACGCTGGTGGCCGCCGCCGTGAGCCTTGCCATCGCGGGGGAGCGAGGCTTCCTTTCGAAAGCGTTGGCGTTCGTGGAATCCCAGCCGCCGCGCGGCAACTGGTCGGCCAAGGCGTCCGTCGTCGCCCGCGTGAAGATGTTCATGGAATGGGCCGTCAGAGAAGACGGCTCCATGTCCGACGGCGAATTCGCCACCATCCTCCGACGCGACTGCGGCACCAGCGTGGAGGCCAACGAATCCGTGGCCGCGGCGTTCGCCATAGCCACGCGTTTCTTCGATAAACCCACCGAAGCGTTGTGCTTCGCCGCCTCCCTTGGCGGGGACACCGACACTATCGCCGCGATCACCGGCGCGATGCTCGGCGCATGGCATGGTCCGGACGGCTTCGACCCGGATATGCGCGGACAGGTGCTGCGCCAGCTCAAAGACGACGATCGGCTCGACCTGGACCGGACGGTGGCGGGCCTGTGCGCCTGAGAGAACGGGAGGCGTGAAACATGGGAAACGGAACGGTCATTTCCTTGGGCCAGGTGATCGTGGACCTGACCATGAGCGTCGAAAAAATCCCCCAGCCGGGCCAGGACGTATTCGCCGACGAAGCGGGCATCCATGTCGGGGCGAGCTACAACACGCTGCACGCCGTACGCCAGATGGGCGTCGACGCCCGGCACGCCGGCATCCTCGGCACCGGCCCCTGGGCGGACACGATCCGCAGGGTCTTCGAGAGCGAAGGCATACGGCATGTCGGTCCCACCGACGAAAGCGTCGACTCCGGATTCTGCGTGGCGTTGACCGACGGCACGGCCGAACGCACCTTCATCTCGATGCGCGGCGCCGAAGCCCGCGGCGACGAATCCACCTTCCGAAGCGTCGAACCGGCCGATGGCGATGTCGTGCACATCAGCGGATACACCTTCGCGCACCATACCGGCGAGGGCTTGCGGGCATTCATGCGCCGGACCGCGCCGAATCGCCGTTTCCTCGCGCTGTTCGACCCGTCTCCGGTGGTGGCCGACATCGACGACGAGACGTTCGGCGAAATGGTCGAATACCGTCCGGTCTGGTCGTGCAACGAACGGGAGGCGGTCCTCATCGCCGGACGGCTGGGATTGCCGATGCACCAGGGAACGTTCCGCACGCTGATCGAGCGGATGGCACGGAGATTGGACTCCGCGCTGATCGTCCGCGTCGGCAAAGGCGGCGCATGGCTGGCCCGACCGGGGGCGGAGGCCGAGCTCGTCGCGGGATTCCCGGTCCACGCCATCGACACCAACGGCGCCGGCGACTGCCATGCCGGCGTGCTGTGCGCAGAACTGAGCCGGGGGACGGGGCTTCGCGAGGCGGTCGGAATCGCCAACGCGGCGGCCGCCATCGCGGTGACGCGACGGGGTCCGGCCACATGTCCTTCCAAAATCGAAGTGGAGAAGCTGCTTTCGATGCAAACCTTATAGTCATAATGACTATAAGTTGGGTTATGATGTGTCCGAACGGTTCGGCGAAGCGGACAAGGAACGCTTTGCCGCCGGCACGGGCACTTTCTCGGAAAGTGCAAGGAAGCGAAGGAGACATAACCGAAAATGAGCAAGGATAAAGGTGCCTTCACCGTCGAGGAACAGGGCATAGACACCATTTCCGAAGAGGAACGAAAAGGCACGCCGGCCAGCCTGTTCTGGCTTGGTTCGCCGCGAACATCTCTGTGTTCGCCATGTCGTACGGCGCATGGGCATTGGGATTCGGCATCTCCTTCTGGCAGGCCACCGTCATGACCACCATCGGCGTGGTCGTGTCGTTCCTGCTGGTGGGCGTCATCTCCATAGCGGGCAAGCGCGGCAACGCCCCGACCATGGTGCTCACCCGCGCCACCTTCGGCGTGGAAGGCGCCAAGGTGCCGGCCGCGCTGAGCTGGATCGCCACATTGGGCTGGGAAATCTCATTGACCACCACCGCGGTGCTCGCCATGTCCTCCACCATCTCCAAACTCGGCTGGGGCTCCGGCGCCGCGCCGAAGCTCATCTCCACCATCGTGGTGGTCGGCCTGGTGGTCGTGGCCGGCATCTTCGGCTACGACCTGATCATGCGCTGCCAGCAGGTCATCACCATCGTGACCGGCGTGATCACCGTCGGCTTCTTCATCCTCGGATGGGGCCACATCGACTTCGACGCCATCGGACGGATCCCGTCCGGCGGCCTGCCGGCCATGCTCGGCTGCTGCTTCTTCGTCATGACCGGTTTCGGCCTGGGCTGGGTGAACATCGCGGCCGACTATTCACGCTACCTGCCCCGCAAATCCTCCAACAGCGGCATCGTCTTCTGGACCACGTTCGGCGCGTCCATCGCCAACGTGCTCCTCATCTTCTACGGCCTGCTGCTCGCCGGATCCAACGCCAAACTCGCCGAAAACGTCGGCAACGACCCGATCGGCGCGATGGCCTCCATCCTGCCATCTGGTACCTCATCCCGTACACCATCGTCGCCGTGCTGGGCCTCATGTCCGGCTCCATCATGGACAACTACTCCAACGGACTGGCATTGCTGAGCTTCGGCGTCAAACTGCCCCGCACCGCGGCCGCCGGCCTCACCGCCGCGCTCACCGTGGCCGGCGTGGTCTACGTGACCTTCTTCTCGGACACCTTCATCGGCCCGTTCCAAGGCTTCCTGACCACCCTCGGCGTGCCCATGGCCGTATGGGCGGGCATGTTCGTGACCGACGTGATCGTGCGCAAGAAGGACTACAGCACCCCCGACCTGTATGATCCGAACGGCCGCTACGGCAAGTGGAACGTCAAATCGTTCGTCATCCTCGCCGTCGGCACCATCCTCGGCTGGGGCCTCGTGGTCAACACCGCCGCGAACTGGCTGACCTGGCAGGGCTACCTCCTCTTCCTGATCGGCGGCAAGGACGGCAGCTGGGCATCCGCCAACCTCGGCGTGATCGTGGCGCTGCTTGTCGGCCTGTTCGGCGCGTTGGCGTTCCAACGTGGAGACATCGCCAAGCAGGAGCCGACCTGCCGGCATCCGAAACGGCGGATGCCATCGAAGCCAAGTGACGAACGGCGCGATCGCACAGGAAGGAACATACGATGATCGCTGAAGATGAGTGGCTGGTCGTCATCGACCGTCAGAAAGTATTCGCCGAAAGCGAATGGTCCGCTTGGGCCTGCGCCGACGGAACCTACTACGACACCAACGAAGCGTTCGAGAAACTGGCCAAGCGTTCGGCGACCGCGTGGTCTACACGCGCTACGTCGCACCGATTCCGCCAAAGGACGCCTGGGTTGACTACTTCAAGGACTGGCCGCAGTTCCTGGTGCCGCCGGACGACCCGATGTACGACCTGACCGACGAGACCGCCGCCCTCGCCGAAGGCCATCAGGTGGTGGACCGCACCACATTCGGCAAATGGGGACAACAGCTGATCGACGCGATCGGCGGAGCCAAGAAAATCACGGTCTGCGGCGTGGCCACCGACTGCTGCGTGCTCACCACCGTGCTCGCCGCGGCCGATAGCGGCGTGGCCGTGCGCGTTCCGGCCGACGCCTGCGCCGGCAGCACCCCGGAGAACCAGGAACTGGCGCTCAACACGATGCGCTTGTTCGAACCGCTGATCACGGTAACCGACACGGCGTCGATCCTGGCATAGCCGACAGCGGCTTTCCCGCATATCGATGGGTTCCGTGTTTTTCCGAAGGCTCAGGACTTTCGGAACACGGAACCCATTTTTCCATTTCACGAGACTTTTGGCCGACATGTGGAATACCAGCCTGGAAACGCGCCGAACCATGTAATATCGCTTGCGGACACGGGGGCCATTATGGCTGAGAGGAAGCGACCGCTTCAACCGTATGAACGTATACCGGATAATGCCGGCGCACGGACGTCTCTCTACTTCCCGTGCCTTTGCATAAGAGAAAGGCACATACCTTTATGACTGAAGAAAACCAGTCTTCCGCAGTTCGCAAACCCAACGTCAAATGGCGTGTGGTCGACATCGTCGTGGCCGCGATCGTTGCCGTCGCATCCGGCGTGATCTTCTGGCCTGGGACTTCATCTACGCCGTCCCGACCGCCCTGTTCGACAGCCTCACCCCGGGACTGGGCGGACTCTTCCATTTCATGTGGCTGTTCGCCGGCCCGCTCGTGGCCATCATCATCCGCAAGCCCGGCGCGGCCTTCTTCGGCGAAACCATCGCCGCGGTCATCGAAACGCTGCTGGGCAATCCATTCGGCGTGGCGCACGCACTGCTGATCGGCATGGCCCAAGGACTCGGCGCCGAAATCGGCTTCGCGGTCTTCGCATACCGCAAGTGGAACCTGCTCACCGTGACCCTGGCCGGCGCGTTGACCGGCCTATCCAATGGCCTGTACGAGTGGGTCGTCACCGCCGGCTGGTCGACACTGCAAGGCGTCGTGTTCACCGTCTGCTGCGTCATCTCCGGAGCCGTATTCGGCGGAGCGCTCATGTGGTTCGTACAGAAGGCGCTCGCCAAAACCGGTGTGCTCGACCGCTTCGAATCAGGCAAGGCCGACGTCGTGGCCTGAACCACGCAACTCACAATCCAACAACAAACACAGAAAACATGCCGGCCGTCCGCCGGCATATCCAAGAAAAGAGAAAATCATGACCAACCACGTTCCAGAAGCAACGAAACCCGCCAGCGGAGACTACGCCTGGCTGGGCGCGGAAGCCGGCTCCGTCGCCGACCTCATGTACATGCTCAACACCGAGGACTGGTACGACGCCATCAACTCGCGTTTCGTCAGCGAGCTGCTTGACGACACCTTGCCGGAATCCATCCTCAAGGCGTACCTGATCCAGGACTTCAAGTTCTATAACAACGGCATGATGGCGCGTCTCATCAAACTCGCCCCACGTCAGGAGACCAAGGACATGCTCGCGGCGCAATCGCAGTGGTTCGCCGACAACGAGGCCACCTACTTCGAGCACTTCCTCGAGGCCTATCACGTCAGCCAGGAGGAATACGACGCGACCGAACCGACCCCGGCCAACAAGGAGTACGGCGCATACCTCGACAGCCTGTCCGACAAGAGCTGGCCGGAACTGATCACCGCGATCTGCTGCATGGAATGGCTGTACCTCGCATGGGCCAAGCGCACCGTCGACGCCGACGTCATCCAGCAGGTGCCGGCGCACAAGGGCTGGGTCGACCTGCATGAAGGCGCGCACTTCCGCAAGTGGGTCGCGACCTCATCTCCCTGTCAACGAATACTGCTCCATCGATGGTCCGGAAGCCGAAGTGTTCCGCACCATCGTGCATCTGGAGCGCCGCTTCTTCGACGACTCCTACCCGCAGGAGTGAGCCTGCGATCCACGACCGCATAAGCCATGAGCCGGCGCGTACGATCGATGTCGTACGCGCCCGGCTCATTTGTTGCGGTTCCGTCCGGAGCCCGGCTTCCTCGTGCGCGACTGCCGCGCGGGGGCGGCCCGGCTACAGTGAAATCTTGTCGATACGCCGGAGCTCATCGTCGCTGAACGAAGTGTTCCTAAGCGCACCGATGTTGTCGATCAGCTGCTGTGGGCGGGACGCTCCGACCAGCACCGAAGCCACCATGCCGTCGTGCAGCAGCCAAGCCAGCGACATTTCGGCGAGCGTCTGTCCACGCTCGGCGGCCAGATCGTTCAGGTCGCGAATCTGCTGAAGCCTTTCCGGCGTCAACGCGCTCTGCTGCAGGAATCGTCCGTCATGCGCGATTCTGCTGTCCGCCGGAACGCCGTTCAGATACCGGTTGGTCAACAGTCCCTGGGCGAGCGGGGAGAAAGTGATGAGTCCCTTGCCAAGACGGTGCGCGGTCTCCTTGAGCCCATTGCGTTCCACGGTGCGGTCGAAGATGTTGTAACGGTTCTGGTTGATGATGAACGGCACATGCATCTCATCCAAAATGGCGGTGGCCTTCTCGAGTGTGGGGCCATCATAATTGGACAGGCCCACATACAGCGCCTTGCCGCTGCTCACGGCCGTGGCGAGCGCGCCCATGGTCTCTTCGAGTGGTGTGGATGGGTCCATGTGGTGGTGGTAGAAGATGTCCACGTAGTCGAGGTTGAGGCGTTTGAGGCTTTGGTCGAGTGAGGCGAGCAGGTATTTGCGGCTGCCGAGGTCGCCGTAGGGGCCGGTCCACATTTCGTAGCCGGCTTTGGTGCTGATGATGAGTTCGTCGCGGTGGTGGTGGAAGTATTCGTGCAGGAGTCGTCCGCAGTTCTTTTCGGCCGATCCGGGTTCGGGGCCGTAGTTGTTGGCCAGGTCGAAGTGGGTGATGCCGTTGTCGAATGCGGTGAACACGATGCGGCGCATGGTGTCGTATGGGGTGGTGTCGCCGAAGTTGTGCCAGAAGCCGAGGGATATGCCGGCAGTTTGAGGCCGCTTTCGCCGGCATGGTTGTAGGTCATGCTGTCGTATCGGTTTGGCGATGGCGTATAGACGGTGGTCGGTTCGAGCATGTTTTCTCCTTTGAATATGCTGCTCATGTCGTATCCGCAATCAACATACACGTCCGTTTGTCGTGCCGCAACATTGCGTAATACAATAAGGCGCATCGCGGTATTCGATGCGGTGGTAGGAGAGTGGCCCATGCGTGTGGAACATGGATTCGGTCCGGTTTGGGATGCCGGATCGCGCGTGTTGGTGTTGGGTTCCGTGCCAAGTCCGAAGTCGCGTGAGATGCGGTTTTATTATGGTCATCCGCGCAATCGTTTCTGGCCGGTCATGGCGGCTGTTTTCCATGATGACGGTTGTCTGCGCGAGTGCCGGGACCCGGACCAGATTGTGGGGTTGCGTAGGGATTTCGCTTTGCGTCACCATATGGCGTTATGGGATGTGATTGAGTCGTGCGACATCGATGGAGCGAGCGATGCCAGTATCCGTAATGCGGTGCCCAATGATCTTTCCCCGATAATCATGCGATCGAAAATCGCCCATGTCTTCACCACTGGTGCGAAAGCCGCGCAACTGTACCGTAAGCTCTGCGTTCCGCTGCTTCGGGCGCATGGATTGGACGGCATGCCGATGACGCAGCTGCCATCCACCAGTCCGGCGAACGCCAAAGCCGACCTGCCCGGACTCGTCGAAGCGTACGGATGCGTCGCACGCTCCGTTTCGCAGGCGTCGTAAGGCGTTTCCGACGGCTGCGGCATTGTCCGAACCCTATTTATACAATCGCGGTTGCGTTGAAATCCGAAGCGTCCTCCACTAATCCGTCTGGAATGGACGTTTCCCGCGAAAACCAGCAAAACGGAAGGCGAAAGATGGCACTGAGCGCCGCAATCATCCTTGCCGCGGGCGAAGGCACCCGCATGCGTTCCAACAAACCGAAGGTGCTGCACACCTTGGCCGGCAAAACGTTCCTGAACCGTGTCATGGACTCCGTGGCGGCCCTTGACCCCGATACGCTCGCCGTGGTGGTCCACTACCAGGCCGAACGCGTCGCCGAAGCCGCACGCTCCTACAACGAGCACGTCACCATCGTCGACCAGGACGACATCCCCGGAACCGGCCGCGCCGTGCAATGCGCGATGGCGCAGCTCACGCAGAAGGACGATCTGGACGGCGCCGTGCTGATCGCCGCATCCGACATGCCGCTGCTCGACACCGACACGCTTGACCAGCTGCTCGCCTTCCACGAGAAAAGCGGCAACGGCGCGACCGTGCTCACCACCATCCTCGACGATCCGACCGGCTACGGCCGCATCATCCGCGACAGCGAAGGCAACGTGCTGCGCATCGTCGAACAAAAGGACGCCAACAGCAGCGAACTCGCCGTACGCGAAGTGAACACCTCCGTATACGTGTTCGACGCCAAACTGCTCGCCGAAGCCATCGCCAACCTCAAATCCAACAACGCGCAGGGCGAATTCTACCTGACCGACGCGCTCGAAGCCGCCAAAGCCAACGGAGCCGTCGGCGCTTTCGCCGCCCCCGACCCGCTAAGCGTGGAAGGCGTCAACGACCGCGTGCAGCTCGCCGCGCTCGCCAAGGCGCACAACAAGCGCGTGTGCGAGCATTGGATGCGCGAAGGCGTCACCATCCTCGACCCGGACACCACGTGGATCGAGGACGACGTGCAGATCGCACGCGACGCGGTGATCCTGCCCGGCTGCTTCCTCCAAGGCCATACGGTGATCGGCGAAGCGCCGAAGTCGGCCCGTACACCACGCTGATCGGCGCCACCATCGACGCCGAAGCGCATGTGGAACGCTCCCGCGTGCAGGAGACGCACATCGGCCGCGCCGCCAACATCGGCCCGTGGACGTATCTGCGTCCGGGCAACGAGCTCGGCGAGGGAAGCAAGGCCGGCGCGTTCGTGGAAATGAAGAAGGCGCACATCGGCAACGGCACGAAGGTGCCGCACCTGAGCTATGTCGGCGACGCGACCTGGGCGAGCACACCAACATCGGCGGCGGCACCATCACCGCCAACTATGACGGCGTGCACAAGCACCACACCACCATCGGATCGAATGTGCATGTCGGCGCGGGCAACCTGTTCGTCGCCCCCGTCACCGTCGGCGACGGCGTCACCACCGGAGCCGGCTCCGTGGTCCGCCACGACGTCCCGTCCGACTCCATGGTCTATTCCGAAAACACGCAACACGTAGTAGAGGCTGGAAGCCCGAATGGGAGCGCTGAACATGCCTGCATTGCAAGATTCCATCGACGCCATCCGCATCGCCGCAGCCGCGGCCGACCGCATGAAGGCCACCGACATCGTGGCGTTCGACGTTACCGAACCATTGGCCATCACCGACGCGATGCTCATCGCCAGCGCTCGAACGAACGCCAGGTGCTCGCCGTCGCCGAGGAAATCGAGAAGGACCTGTACCTCAAGGCCGGCAAACGCCAGCCGCGCTCCCGCGAAGGCCTGACCGAAGGCCAGTGGGTGCTGCTCGACTACGGTGATTTCGTCATCCACGTCATGCACCAGGAATCCCGCGAATACTACCGTCTCGAACGGTTGTGGAAGGACTGCCCGAGCATCGACCTGCAGCTCGAACACGCCGAGGACGAGCAGAAGCCGACGGCTTCCAGCGAAGCGTGATTTTTCATCCATCATCGAAACGTGCCTTCCCGAAAATCATGCGGAAGGCACGTTTTGGTATGCGCCGTCCCAGCAATCCGAATACGACGGCAGACAGGCAATAAATCGGAAAGACAACCGGCAGATAGGGGAGAGGCATGCCCAGAAACGTCGAACTCGACCATGATGAGACCATGACGCCACACGTGCGTTCCATCACACTGGTGCGCCACGGACGCACCGCATACAACGCGCAGCACAGGCTGCAGGGACAGATCGACATTCCGCTCGACGAAGTGGGTATGTGGCAGGTTCGCCAGACCGCGTCCGCATTGCGTGAACTGTACGTGGACCGTCATCCCGAAGCGGCATGCCAGCTGGTTGTCTGCTCCGATCTCAAACGCGCGGCCGCCACCGCACACGCGTTCGCCGACCCGCTCGGACTCGACGTGCATCCCGACGTCCGTGTGCGAGAACGCAGCTTCGGCGATTGGGAAGGCATCGCCGTCGAAGAGCTCGCCAAACGGTTCCCCGAGGATTATCTGTCATGGGCCCAGTTCCGCGGCGGCGAGCTCAAGTATGGCGCAGAACCGAAGCAGAACGTCGGCAGGCGTGGTGTCGAGGCGTTGAACGATTGGGCGTCGAAGGCCGGCTCCGATACCGACCTGTACGTGTTCTCGCATGGCGCCTGGATCTCGCAGACGTTGCAGACGCTGCTGGGATTGAGCGAAGTGCATGGCGATTTCGCCGACATTCTGTCGATGCGCAACGCGCATTGGGTGCGGCTGGCGCCGTTGGAACTGCAGGGCGCGCTGCGGTGGCGTCTGGTCGACTACAACCATGGTCCGGCGATCGCCGACACCGAGCAGTGGGAGCATCCGCAGCTATAGCCGCCGACGAAAACGGGGGATGACGCGCGTCCCGTTCCCAAGTTTTTTCCAAGCTTTTCACAGAATCGCAAGTTTTTTCAAAGCGTAATCGGCTACCGTCATGCTCTGTGAAGAATTTTTTCAAGGGCATATCGTTTTCATCGATTTTCGCGGGCGCGCTTGCCGCGGTGACCTCGTTCCTGCTGTCCGCAAAAATCGGCATCGCGGGATCGGTGATTGGCGTCGCCGCCGGTTCCATCGTCTCGGCCGTTGCGACGCAGGTGTACAAGAACGTGCTCAAGGCGTCGGGGGAGAAGCTGCAAAACGCCGTACCGTTCGTGGCCAACGACAAGGACGGTACGGACGGTGCCGGCAAGAGCGGCGATGACGCCACCACGGTGATCGCTCCCGCCGAATCCAAGGGCGAGCAGACCAAGACGCTGTCCGCGGAGGAATCCGATGAGACCACGGTCATGACGTCCGTGGACGGGGATACGACCGCGGCGATGCCCGCAACGTCAGGCCGTGTCATCTCCTCCGCGCAGGCCGGAGGACGCGAATCGAACATACTTCCGGACAATGCCGGCGGAAGTATCCAGCATGCTGGACGCCGGGCGTCGTTTGACGCTTGGCTGCATGGCAAGCGTGCGCCGATCGTCATCGCGATCGTCAGCGCGCTTATCGGCGTGGCCGTGAGCGCCGGACTGATCCTCGCGTTCACGGGCGGACATGGAACCGATACCGTGGTGCGTGACATGGTCAACAGCAAGCAGACGCCGTCGGATGACAATGCCGGCGATTCCACCTACGGCAGCGGAAACAACGGCACGCAGGACAATATGCAGAACCAGTCCGGCACGACGGACACCGATAAGGATTCCACCACGAACTCCGACAGGAACAACGGCAAGGACACCGGAAGAAGACGGATTCCACAACCGGCGGCACCGGAACGTCCACCGACGGCTCGGACTCGTCCACCAACACCGGAGACGATTCGAACAAGACGGATTCGTCCACGGACTCCACTACGCCATCCGACGGATCGACGTCAGGCACCAACAATTCGGGACAGTCGGGCGCGGGGACGACCACCACGCCGAATGGTTCGACATCCACGAACCAGAATCCGACGCCGAACGGTTCGAATCCCAATGGCACATCATCCGGCACGTCAGGCAATGGGACGGACACTTCGAAATAGCCTATGAGGCATGCGGCCGGGGCTTTCCTCGACCACGTGCCCGACACGCCGCGAATTGCATGATTCTGCTCTGTGTTGTATCTTATACAAGGTTTGCAGAGCAGACATTGGGGCTATGGCGCAGCTGGTAGCGCATCTCCATGGCATGGAGAGGGTCAGGGGTTCGAATCCCCTTAGCTCCACGATTGGAAGGCTTCCGGAGAGATTCGGAAGCCTTTTTCTTTACCGTTTCCCGTCGGCTTCCGGGCAATCCGCTGATCGGATGCGAAAACCAAGAAAGCGAGAACCATGATCGACGAAGTACTGTTCCTGCGCCACGGACGCACCGCATACAATCTCGCCAGACGGCTGCAAGGACAAATCGACATTCCCCTCGACATCGTCGGACGGTGCAGGCGGACCAAAGCGCGTACGAACTCGCCAAAACCTACTATTGGGCGAAAGTCGCGCATCTCGCCGAACATAACGACCAGCTCGCGCAACCCGCATACGGCAACGCCCATCTGGCCGACGTCGACGAAATCAACAACGCGCCCGCCGCGGCCCGCCGCATGCTCGTCGTCTCATCGGATCTGTTCCGCGCGCAGCAGACCGCGCACGCCTTCGCCGGCCTCATGGGGCTGGACGTGGAACTCGACCCGCGTCTGCGCGAACGCAGCTTCGGCGAATGGGAGGCATGACCCGCGAGGAGATCTGCGAGCATTACGCCGACGACTACCATTCCTGGCGCGCCCACACGGGAGGCGAAACCAAGCATGGCGTGGAAAGCCGCATCCATACGGGCCGACGCGGCGCGGAAGCCGTGCGCGACATCGTCGCCAAACACCATGACGAGACAATGCCTACCACATTGCTTCTCGTCGGCCACGGCTCATGGATCGTGGCCACCGTGGCGGTGCTGCTCGACATGGACCCCGACGATCTCAACAACGTCGGCGCGATGCGCAACGCCTTCTGGACGCGCATGACCCCGCACACCGACCCCAGGAACGCGGACCGTCCCACTTGGAAGCTTGAGGAATTCAACCAAGGCCCCGCCATCGCATCATTCGCCGACTGGGAGAACGGTCCCGAATCGTTGCGCGCGCCCGGCATGCCGCTGTGGAAGCCGATCATCCAATAAGCATCCAATACACGGCGCCGAAAACATCATCCAAAGTGAACTCTTGATGAAATCACCGCCGTCCGTACGGCAAATTCTCACGGTGGGACTATCCTTAATGAGGTTGTTTGCCCGACCATGCGGCGAGCCGGGAATCCGGCGATCGTTCCGCATGCGGATCGGGCTTCCGTACAGCGATAGAACGTTGGAAAGCGCGAAAGGCGGGTGAGAGACATGTTGAGAATGTTCAGAACGATTAACGGCCAGGTGGAGCAAATCCAAAAACCGGAGAACGGCTCCTGGTTATGTCTCTCGGCGCCCACCGACGTGGAGCTCGCCAACGTGTCCATGGAAACCGGCATCGACCTGGCCGACCTGCGCGCCCCTCTGGATGACGAGGAACGCTCGCGCGTCGACGTCGAGGACGACTACACGATGATCATCGTGGACATTCCTACCGTGGAGGAACGCGGCGGCCGCGACTGGTACGAGACCATCCCGTTGTCGATCATCATCACCCAGTCCGCCATCATCACCGTCTGCATGCAGGACACGCCCGTGCTGCACCCGTTCATGGAAGGCACCATCCGCGGCTTCAACACATACATGAAGACCCGGTTCATCCTGCAGATCCTGTACCGCAACGCCACCATGTACCTGCGTTACCTGCGCATCATCGACCGCGAAAGCGACAAGCTCGAACTGAAGCTGCGCCACTCCATGCAAAACCGAGAGATCCTCATGCTGCTGGAACTGAGCAAGACATTGGTCTACTTCACCACATCCCTCAAATCGAACGAAATCGTCATGGAGAAGCTGACCACGCTGCCGAGGCTCAAGCAGTATCCGGAGGACGAGGACCTGCTCGACGACGTCATCACGGAAAACAAGCAGGCAATCGAGATGGCCAACATCTACAGCGGCGTTCTCGCAACATGACCGACGCGTTCGCATCGATCGTGTCGAACAACCTGAACAACGTGATGCGCATCTTCACCATCATCTCCATCACCCTGTCGATTCCGACCCTGATCTTCTCCATGTACGGCATGAACTTCCAGGAAGGCATGCTCGGCATGCCCCTCACGGACAAGCCATGGGGCTTCGCGGTGATCATCGGCATCTCACTGGTCCTTTCGGCGATCGTCACCTGGTTCCTCACCCGGTCGCGCATGTTCAAGTGACGTCCATGATGGAAAAAGCGCGATACGTGGCCGCGGCGGCATGCGCGGCATTACTTGCGGCCGGCGCCGGCGCGTGCGGCACATCGGTTTCCGTGGTGACCGAAGGCGCGGCGCAGGGACCGACGATCGCGATAGGAGTGGCCGCCGACCAGCCGGGGCTCGGATACCTGCATGGAGGCGAATACTCCGGCTTCGACATCGACGTGGCCAAATACGTGGCGAAAACCCTCGGATACGCGGAAAAGCAGATCGTGTTCAAACAGCTGTCCCCGGCCATGCGAGCCTCCGCACTCACCGACGGCACGGTGGACATGGTCGTGGACTCCTTCTCCATGGACGGGACCCACGATGGTGAGGCCGACGTCGCCGGACCATATCTGACGGTCCGGGAGGCGCTGCTCATCCGCTCCGACAGCGCATCCGAAATCACCGGGACCGACAGCCTGTCCGATAAAACCGTATGCGCGGTCGCTGGAAGCGCGGCGGACGACAACATCCGCAACCGCACGAAAAACACCCGCACGACGGTGGCGGAACGCGACACGTATCCGCAATGCATGACGGCGCTGATGATCGGCGAGGCCGACGCCGTCGCCGCCGACGACGCGATCTCGGCCGGACTGGCGTCGAACAACACAAGCGACCATCTGAAGATCGTCGACGTTCCCGACACCACCTGGTCCTACGGCATCGCCGTCAAATCAGGACAGGACGAGCTGGTCGGGCAAATCGACGCCGCATTGCGCGCCATGGTCAAGGACGGCTCGTGGCAGAAGGCCGCGGCCGACATGGGCAAGTCGATCGGATACACGCCCGACGCGTCCATGAATCCGCCGAAGGCAACGGCCAAGGCCCCGTCCTCCGGCACGTCCGCGGCATCGGAAAAATAACGGCGGCGCACGTGCCTGAATAGTGGTTGATTCCTTGCGAAGTGTCCAGTTGCGCGGCTAATTTCATGCATTATGAGTGACACTGAGAAAAGCGCGCAGGCGCAACCGAACGAATCCGTCGAACCGTCGTTCCGCTACAACGCGAAGCTGGCGCAGGGCATCGAAGAGAAATGGCAGAAGATCTGGGATGACGAAGGCACCTTCTGGGCCGCCAACGTCAATGGCGACCTGAAGGACGGCAAGGGCCATAACGCAGAAGGCCGCCCGTCCTACTTCGCGATGGACATGTTCCCGTACCCGTCCGGCAAGGCCTGCACGTCGGCCACCCGCTGGGCTACCTCGCCACCGACGTGGTCAGCCGCTACCACCGCATGAAGGGCGAGAACGTGCTGCACGCCATGGGCTACGACGCCTTCGGCCTGCCGGCCGAGCAGTACGCCGTGCAGACCGGCCAGCATCCGCGCATCACCACCGAACAGAACATCGCCAACATGCGCCGCCAGCTGCACCGCATGGGCCTGAGCTTCGACAACCGTCGTTCCTTCGCCACCATCGACCCCGGCTACGTGCGTTGGACCAGTGGATCTTCTCCCGCATCTACGACGCCTGGTACGACAAGGACGCCACCAACCGTCCGGCTCCAAGGCTGCGCCCGCCCGATCAGCACGCTCGTCGAACAGTTCGAATCCGGCAAGCGCGCCATCCCGGGCTTCGAAGGCAAGGCCTGGGCCGACCTGAGCGAAGCCGAGCAGGCCGACGTGCTCAACGACTTCCGTCTGGCCTACATCTCCAAGTCCCCGGTCAACTGGTGCCCGGGCCTGGGTACCGTGCTCGCCAACGAGGAGGTCACCGCCGAAGGCAAGTCCGAACGCGGCAACTTCCCGGTGTTCCAGCGCGAACTGCGCCAGTGGTCCATGCGCATCACCGCATACGGCCACCGTCTGATCGAAGACCTCGACACCATCGACTGGCCTGAGAAGGTCAAGCTCATGCAGCGCAACTGGATCGGCGAATCCCACGGCGCTTCCGTGCATTTCGACGTCGAGACCCCGAACGGCGTCAAGGACATGGAGATCTACACCACCCGTCCCGACACCCTCTTCGGCACCACCTTCGCAGTCGTCTCCCCGGAACACCACCTGCTTGAGAACGTTCCGGAAGAATGGCCGGCGGAAACCCCCGAGGATTGGAAGGGCGGCTACGCCACCCCGGTCGAGGCCGTGAAGGCGTACCGTCTGGCCGCCGAAGCCAAGACCGCCAAGGACCGCGTGGACGAGGCGGGCGAGAAGACCGGCCTGTTCACCGGCCTGTACGCCATCAACCCGATCACCGGCGCTAAGCTGCCGCTGTTCACCGCCGACTACGTGCTCATGGACTACGGCACCGGCGCGATCATGGCAGTGCCGGGCGGCGATCAGCGCGATTACGATTTCGCCGTCAAGTTCGGCCTGCCGGTCATCTACACCGTCAAGCCGCTGCCGGAATCCGGCGACGACCTCGCCAACTATGAGGGCAAGGCGCCGTTCGTCTCCCATGACGGCATCGTCATCAACTCCTCCATCGACGCGACCAAGGCCAAGGGCGATTCCCTGAGCCTCGACGGCCTGCGCGTGGACGAGGCCATCGACAAGGTCAACGCCTGGCTCGAATCCGCCGGCGTCGGCAAGGGCACCGTCAGCTACCGTCTGCGCGACTGGCTGTTCAGCCGCCAGCGCTACTGGGGCGAGCCGTTCCCGATCGTCTACGGCGAGGACGGCACCCCGCACCTGCTTCCCGACGAGCAGCTGCCGATCAACCTGCCGGACGTGCCGGACTACAGTCCGAAGACCTTCGACCCGGAGGACGCCGAATCCAACCCGGAGGCTCCGCTGAGCCGCAACGAGGACTGGGTCAAGGTCGAGCTCGACCTGGGCGACGGCAAGAAGACCTACTACCGCGACACCAACACCATGCCGAACTGGGCCGGCTCCTGCTGGTACTACATGCGTTACCTCGACCCGACCGACACCAAGCACATGGTGGAGAAGGACGAGTTCGACTACTGGATGGGTCCGGACCACAACAAGACCGCCGGCAAGTCCGGCGGCGTGGACCTGTACATCGGCGGCGTCGAACACGCCGTGCTGCACCTGCTGTACTCCCGCTTCTGGCACAAGGTGCTGTTCGACCTCGGCTACGTCGACTCCATGGAACCGTTCCACAAGCTGTTCAACCAGGGCATGATCCAGCATACGCCTACACCGACGACCGCGGCCAGTACGTGCCGGCCGCCGAAGTGGTGGAAGGTCCCGCCGACGCCAACGGCGAGCCGACGTTCACATGGAACGGCCAGCATGCCAACCGCGAGTTCGGCAAGATGGGCAAGAGCCTGAAGAACATCATCACGCCTGACGACATGTATGAGAACTACGGCGCGGACACCTTCCGCCTGTACGAGATGGGCATGGGCCCGCTGGCCGAATCCCGTCCATGGAACACCCGCAACGTGGTCGGCTCCATGCGTTTCCTGCAGCGCCTGTGGCGTAACGTCATCGACGAGACCACCGGCGAGGTGCGCGTCACCGACGGCGAGCTTGACACGAAGACGCTGAAGCTGCTTAACAACACGATCGCCGACGTGACCGTCGAGATGGAGCCATGCGTCCGAACACGGCCATCGCCAAGCTCATCGTGCTCAACAACCATCTGACCAGCCTCGACGCCGTGCCGCGCGCCGCCGTCGAACCGCTGATCCTGATGCTCTCTCCGATCGCCCCGCACATCTGCGAGGAACTGTGGAGCAAGCTCGGCCACACCGAATCCCTGGCGCACGCCGACTGGCCGAAGGCCGACGAACGTTACGTCGGACAGGATTCCGTCACCGCGGTCGTGCAGATCAAGGGCAAGGTGCGCGCCAAGCTCGAGGTCTCCCCGGACATCGATCCGAAGGAGCTGGAGAAGATGGCGCTCGAAGCCGTCGCCGACCGACTGGGCGGCAAGGAGCCACGCAAGGTCATCGTCAAGGCTCCGAAGATCGTCTCCATCGTTCCCGCGGAATGATCTTCTGACGAGACGGCCGCATAAGAGGACGCGGGTTCTTCCGCACCATGGCGACACGCCAGGAATGTGGATAACCCGCGTTCTCCGACCACAGGAGCCGTTTCGGCTGGACAGTATGCCCATGCATCCTCCAATGTTGGATGCATGGCATATTTGCATTTCGCGGCACTCACCCCATCCGTGCCATCCACACGGCGGACGGCGGCACTGGCATGCCGGCCGCCACGAAGCGGCTGCGGGGATTGGGCATGCCCGAAAAACCGTCCCGACCCAACAGCCTTACGGCCATGGAGGCGCAATCGGACGAACCGTCCGCATCACACGAACCCGCACGACCGATGCCGCAGCGGAAGACGCATGACGCGAAACCGACATTGGCGGAGCTCGCCGGCGTCCGGCCGACGGACAAACCCGACGAGGGGGAGCGGCCGAAACGCGACAGGCCACGATTGGCGTTCCGCCCGTTCCACGCGCTCATGGCGATCCTCACTTTGTCGTGCGCGCTGTGCGCGAGCCTGACCATGCTCGTCCAACAGACGATCCACTACAGCGAACTGCAGCATTCGCGGTCGCAGATACGCTCACAGGCCCAACAGCAGCCGCAACAGGCCCCGCAAACGGAACAAACGCCGGCACCGCAAGAAAACGGGCCGACGCAGGACGCGTCCACACCGGACAGCCATGACGGGCAAGACGGAGCGCAGCAATCGAACCAGCTTGACCTCAACACCGCAGACCTAGGCGAATTGCAGACCCTCAAAGGCGTCGGACCGGTCACCGCGCAGCGCATCCTCGACTATCGAACACAGATAGGACGGTTCGACAACGTCGACCAGCTTCTGGAAGTCAAGGGCATCGGTTCGAAGACTCTGGCGAAGTTCCGTGACCAAGTGTGCGTGAGATGACGGGCACACGCGATTGGCTGACCAAGGAGCGCGGGAGCCGAGACTGGAGACTGCTGCCGGCCGCAATATGCGGTTGGGCGGCCAGTCTGGCCGCGCACGCCGGCTTCGCATATTGCATGTCGCATGACGGCATGCTCGGCGCTTTGCCGGCCGTTCTCACCTGCATGATACCGCTGGCGGTCCTGGCGGGACTGCCCTTCCCACGATTGCCGGCGTCCGTTCGACGACGGATAACGCTCTGGCATGCGAGCGTCACGGTCTGCGCGATCGCTGCGATGGTTTGCGCGGCAAGCGCGTTGACCTATGATTTGCTGCAATGGCGCGACCCGGCTTCTCGGGCGGCCGCGGAAGGCGACGCTTCCGTCGTCGTCACAGCGCGCGCCACCTCGCCGACCGTCATCTCCGACAGACGGTCGAACGACTGCCGTGCCGACGCGCGCATCACATCGGTCACCATCGACGGCGTACGGCAAACCAGTTCGGCACGAGCGCGTATATACGCGGACCGGCCTGAATGCGGCAAACTCAAACAGGACGGCACCTACAAGATCGTGGGTCGCATCTCCGAAGCGCGATACGGTGCCATGCCGTTGTGGCTGACCGACGTCACGACAGTCGAACACGTCAGGCCGCCAAACCTGCCGATGCGTGCCATCGGCATGATGCAGGAGGCGTTCTTCGTCCAAACCGCACGTCTTTCCGACCAAGGGAAAGTGCTCGTCCCCGGACTGACATTGGGTGTTCTCGGACAGGACTACGTGCCGGCCGAAGGCGATGGCACCGACATCGATTCCACATACGCCGCACAGGTGGAGGACGCGTTCCAAAGGTCCGGAATCGTGCATCTCATGGCGGTCAGCGGCGGCCATCTGGCCGTGACCGCCGCATTGGTGCGTTCCGTCTGCTCGTTCTTCCTTCTGCCGCGACGATTCACCGCACTGCTGGTCGCCATGTCGTACATCATGCTGTCGGCATGCGTGTTTCCGTCGGATTCGGTATCCCGCGCGCTTTTGATGGGATTGTCCGGCGCGGCATGCCTGTTCATCGGCAGACGAGGCCAGGCGATGGCGTCGTTGAGCTGGACCACATTGGCTATGCTGATGGCATGCCCGCACATGTCGCAAAGCTTCGGATTCGCCCTGTCCTGCGCCGCGGTGCTCGGCATCGTGCTGTTCGCCGACACCCTCAACGCATGGATGGAACCGGTCCTGCCACGGTTCGTGGCCGAGGCTCTGTCCATGACCATAGCGGCGCAAGTGTTCACCCTGCCGATCCAGGTGCTCATCGAACCGGAACTGCCGGTGTTCTCCATACCGGCGAATCTGATGGTGGCGCCGTTCGTGGGTTTCGCCACATTGGCCGGTCTGGCCAGTCTTGCCGTCTCATGGCTGATTCCGTGGCTCGGCCTGCAACTGGCCCGTGCGGCCTCCTGGGGCACCGCGGTCATGGAACTGACCGCCCTTGAACTGGGTTCCGGCAGCCAGGCCACGATACCGTGGGCCGGAGGCGTCGGGGGAGCGGTCCTCGTCTGCGTGGTGGAAGCCGCCTGCGCGGCCGCCGCGATCATGACGCACCGGCTGTTCGGACGCATGATGGTTCAGGAACCCGATCTGCCCGGAAAACGTCTGATAGCCAACCCTGTGGAACGGCTGCGCATGTGGATGGAACGTACTCGGAAGGCATTGCGCGAACTGCAATGGGAGGAATAGGCCATGCCGGTTTTGTCCACCGATACAGCGAGATTGAATGGTATGCCGAAACCATCCGCAGCCACCACGCCCTTCCACCTCGTGTACGGAGCGACTCGTACCTGAACGACCAGACGGTGCGCGACCTCAAACACGAGGCGCAACGCCGGTATCCCGACGCGGAAACCATCGAACTCGACGCGGCAAACGCCGACCATTACGCCTTCGACGAAGCGGTAAGCCCATCATTGCTTGCGGATCGCGCCATCGTCATCGTCACCAACCTGCAGAACGCGGACGAAAAACTGGGCGACGCCATGGTCTCTTACTGCAGACAGGCGTGCAAGGAGCCGGCGGACGCGTGCATCGTCATCTGCCAGCATGAGGGCGGTGTGAAGGCAAACGTCTGGTGGAGCAGCTCACCAAGCCGGAGCGTACAAGGACGCTGTCGCCGACCTGAAGAAGCCCGAGGCCAAACTCAACTTCGTCATGCAATGCTTCGAACGGCGCAAACGCCGCGTCGAGCCGATGGCCGCGCAGCAACTCGTGGCCGTGTTGGGGGATAGGACCGGCGAGCTTGCGGCCATGGTCGGCCAGTTATGCTTCGATTTCGACGACAATCCCATGACGCTCGACCGCGTCAACCAATATCTCACCTCCAATCCGCAGGTGGATGGCTTCCGTGTCGCCGACCTCGCGTTGTCGGGACGTACGGCGGACGCGATCATCGCCATGCGATCGTCCGTGGAACAGGGCACCGCTCCGATCGCGCTTATCGGCGCGCTGGCCATGAAGCTGCGGACGATGGCGAAGGCGTCGGCAGTGCGTGCGGGCACCATTTCCACGGCTGAGGCGAAAACGAACCCCTGGGTGTTGAAGAACGCGACCCGGCAACTATCCGGATGGACGTCAAGCGGCATGAGCGCATGCATCCAGATGCTCGCATGGGCCGACGAGCAAAGCAAAACCAATGGCTCGGACCCGGTCTATGCTTTGGAACGGTCCATCGAACTGATCAGCCGCAAAGGACGTGCCGCATGAGCAACACCATTACCATCACAGCCGCCACCGGCGAGGACATGCAGGCGTTGGGGGAGCGTTTGGCGAAGCTTGCCCGTGGAGGCGACGTGCTGTTGCTGTCCGGTCCGCTTGGCGCCGGCAAGACCACGTTCGCGCAAGGGTTCGGCGCGGGACTTGGCATCGGAGAGCCCATTGTCTCGCCGACCTTCACCATCGCACGCGAGCTTGAGGGACGGTTCGCGGACGGTTCGCTGGCGCATCTGGTGCACGTCGACGCCTACAGGCTCGGCGGCAACGCCTACGCGCCCGGACAGGACACGGTCGGACGGCTATTGGACGAATTGGAATCGCTCGGCTTGGACGAGGAATTGGAGGATCCGGGCGAGCATACCGTCATCCTGATGGAATGGGGCGAGCAGATGGCCGCCGCATTGGCTCCGGAACGGCTTGAAATCCACATCGACCGTCCGCTTGACGCGCCCGCCGTGACCGCGGACGGCGAGCTGACCAGCGCGGGCGCACGCACGGTGACGTTGGTGCCGGTGGGCGCTGCCTGGGATTCGTTCGATTTCACCGCGGGAAAACGCTGACCCTGTCTAAGACGCATCCGACGTGGCCGACCGCACCGCATGCCGTGGCTTCCAGCGCCGGTTGTACAGTGGTTGGCAGTTTGGCACAAGGAGTTTTCAAGCATATGCAGACACTGGTGATTGACACCTCATATGGTTCGACCGTAGGCGTGGTCGGACATGAACCCATCGTCGAAACGGATTCGCGCACCCATGTCGAGAAACTGCAGGTGAACATCGCGCAAGCCGTCGAACAGGCTGGACTGCAGCGTCGGACATCACCCGCATCGTCGTCGCGTCGGACCGGCGCCATTCACCGGCCTGCGCGCCGGCATCGTCGCGGCCAAGGCATTGGCCTTCGCCACAGGCGCGCAACTGGTCGGACAGGACGTGCTCGCGCCGCAATGCCTGGCACATACTCAAGCTACGGACGATCGCCGCCATCTGACGCTTGCCGTCAACGACGCGCGTCGCCGGCAACTGTATTTCGCGCTGTATGACGGCGGCACCGTTGCGGACGGCGTCGGACAATCGCCCATAACGTTGATCGACATGGACATCGACTATCCGGATTCCATCACGATGCGCGTCAATGACGTTCTTACGAAGCTCGCCGACACGGGCAAGCCGTACGTCGTCGACGTCATCGGCCATGGTGCGGTCAAATACGCGCAGTCGTGGAATGCGATTGCCTCCCTCGGCGAAGTCGACGACCATGCTCTGCTCGACGAAGGCGCGGAAGGATTGGCGCGATTCGCGGCCTTCACCACCAGCGAACAGGCGTTGGCAGAACCGACCCCCGTCGAACCGTTATATCTGCGTCGTCCGGACGTGTCAGTGCCCAACCCGCTCAAGCATGTGCTCAACCATGCCGGCGCCGAACGAACGGAGTGACGGCACGCCCATGATTGTCGACCATTCCCAGATTCCGGAAGACACCGCCGTCGGACAGATCGCCGCATTGGAAAAGGACCTGTTCGGCCGCGGCGCGTGGAGCGAACAGTCCGTACGGCAGGAATTCCACGCTCCGGCACGCACGTATCTGCTCGACATTGAAGGCGATGCCGTACAGACGGCGGATCCCGTCGTCCGAGGCTACGCAGGCTACTGGTACGACGGCGACGACGCGGAGATCATGACGATCGGCGTCGGCAGACCATACCAACGGCAGGGGATAGCGGCGGCGCTTCTCGAAACACTGATCGTCTCGGCGCGTCGGCAGGGCGCCAAACGCATGCTTCTGGAAGTCCGAGTCGACAACGTGCCGGCATTGGCGTTGTACGAAAGGTTCGGCTTCACGCGGATGGGATTGCGCAAACGCTACTACCAGCCAGAAGGCATCGACGCGTACACCATGAGCCTCGACTTGGAGCCGCGCGTCGTCGGCTTCAGCGCAACAGCGGATACAGAGCACACTTCAGCAACACACACAACGGAGCAGCAATGAGCGAACCAATCGTACTCGGCATCGAATCGACCTGTGACGAAACGGCGGCGGCCGTGGTGCAGGGACGCACCCTCATTTCCAACGTGGTCGCGTCCTCCATGGACGAGCACGCCCGCTACGGCGGCGTGATTCCCGAAATCGCCTCTCGCGCGCACGCCGAAGCGTTCGTGCCATGCGTCTCCAAAGCTCTGGCCGACGCGAACATGACGCTGTCCGACGTCGACGCGATCGCCGTATCCGCGGGACCCGGCCTCGCCGGCTGTCTCGCGGTCGGCGTGTCCGGCGCGAAATCGTTGGCATGGGCCGCGAACAAGCCGATCTACGGCATCAACCACGTCATCGGACATATCGCGGTGACGCAGCTGCAGTTCGGACCGTTCCCCAAGGACACGCTTGCGTTGATTGTGTCGGGCGGGCACACTTCGCTGCTGCATGTCGAAGACGTGGCGCGGCATATCGACGTGGTCGGCACCACGCTCGACGACGCTGCCGGCGAATGCTTCGACAAGGTGGCGCGTCTGCTTGGTTTCCCGTATCCCGGCGGCCCGCACATCGACCGTCACGCGCAGCTGGGCAACCCACATGCCATCAAAGTGCCTCAGGGCCTTACACAAGGCAAGGCGGGGCAGCAGCATCCGTACGATTTCAGTTTCTCCGGCGTGAAGACGGCCGTGGCGCGTTGGATCGAACAGCAGCAGGCGGAAGGCAATGAGATTCCCATCGACGACGTGTGCGCGTCGCTGGCCGATTCCGTCGCGACGGTGCTCGCCAGGAAGGCGATGCGCGGTTGCGAGCAGTACGGTTCGAAGACCCTGATCGTTGGCGGCGGCTTCTCCGCGAACTTCCAACTGCGCGCCAAACTGTTGGAGGTCGGAGCCAAGCATGGCGTCGAAGTGCGTATCCCGCAAATCAAACTGTGCACCGATAATGGCGCTATGGTGGCCATGCTGGGCGTGAACCTGGTGGAGAGCGGCGTGAAACCGTCCGAACCGGATTTCGCAATCGATTCCGCCATGCCGTTGACGAAGATCAGCATGTGACGGTAGTCCCGCCGCAGCAGGGGAGACACGCGCGGGATTTGCATTTTGCGTTTTACCGCGTATGATTCATGTCTTGTGCACGGCGTGCATGGAATATTCCTGCGTAGCTCAGTTGGCAGAGCATCCGACTGTTAATCGGACGGTCACTGGTTCAAGCCCAGTCGCAGGAGCCATTCGAAAAATCCCCTTGGAAACAAGGGGATTTTTTCATTTTCAACGACTCTTGGCATTTTTGGCCACCCTTCATGTTTATCCGTCGGCGGAAGCCGTGGTTCGTCCAGCCGTCCATGCGTATGATGAACGCATCGGGTCAATCAAACAAAGGAAGGAAGTCCATCATGTGCACTGGCGTTCGTTTCTCCGACGAAGAGGGAAACATGTATTTCGGCCGCAACCTCGACTGGAGCTTCTCATACGGCGAAAGCATCCTGGCCACTCCACGCGGCTACCACTACGACAACGTGTTCGGCGCGAGCGGCAAAGCCACGCCGAACGCGGTGATCGGCGTGGGCGTGGTCATGGCCGACCGTCCGATGTATTTCGACTGCGCCAACGAGCATGGTCTGGCCATCGCGGGATTGAATTTCCCCGGCTACGCGGAGTTCGTGCATGAGCCGGTCGAAGGCACCGACAACGTCGCGACCTTCGAATTCCCGCTGTGGGTGGCACGCAATTTCGATTCCGTCGACGAAGTCGAGGAGGCGTTGAAGAACGTGACCCTCGTCTCCCAGATCGTGCCCGGCCAACAGGAGTCGCTGCTGCATTGGATCATCGGCGACAGCGAGCGCAGCATCGTCGTCGAACAGATGGCGGACGGCATGCATGTGCACCATGACGACGTAGACGTGCTGACCAACCAGCCGACGTTTGGCTTCCATATGGAGAATCTGCGCAACTACATGTGCGTCGGCAACGAGATGGCCGAGCCGGCCACGTGGGGCAAGGCGTCCCTGTCCGCTTGGGGCGCGGGTGTGAGCATGCATGGCATTCCGGGCGATGTGAGCTCCCCGTCGCGTTTCGTGCGTGTGGCTTATGCCAACACGCATTATCCGCAGCAGGAAGGCGAGGCGGCCAACGTGTCTCGCCTGTTCCACACCCTTGGTTCCGTGCAGATGGTTGACGGCATGGCGAAGATGGGCAACGGCCAGTTCGAACGCACGCTGTTCACCAGCGGATATTCGTCCAAGACCAACACGTACTACATGAACACGTATGATGATCCCGCCATCCGCTCCTACGCGATGGCCGATTTCGACATGGATTCCTCGGAGCTGATCACCGCCGCCTGAGCATGCGTGGGCTTTTTCGTCCGTCGGTTCCCATACAGACGGACGAAAAAGCCGCACGATTACCGAAAAGGACATGAAAATGGAGTCGTGCGACAGATCCACTTTTCGGATACCGGCTCTTCCATTGCCCGCTCAATGCCGTTTGACGTCGGACCAATACGACACGCCGGAATATGGACTTCGAGCACTTTAAGTTTTTAGAGTGCGGGGTATGAGCAATACGACGACCACCTGGCATTCGATCCGTGAGGCGTCCATGATTTCCGGACTGCCCGAATCGACGTTGCGTTATTACGAGCAGATCGGCATCATCGATCCAATCGCCCGCGATCCGAGTTCAGGCCACCGAGTCTATTCGGACAAGGACATCGAATCGCTGACCACCATCGCATGCCTGGCGGCGACGGGCATGCCGCTTGAATCGATGCGCGAATACCTGAAGAACCGTTTCGACGGTCCGGAAGGCGCCCGACGGCAGATCGAACTGCTCGACGCGCAATCGCTGCGTCTGGCCGCGAAAGCCGAGGGCCTGCGCATCCAGCAGGCGTACGTGTCGCTCAAATCGCTCTATTGGCGCGCCATCGCCGAAGGACACGAGGATGAGGCCAACCGAATTCTCGAGGAAAACAAAGACGTCATCGAAAACGTCAAGAAACAGCCCGGCAAGGGCGCGATCGCACGCTGAACATTCAGACGACGATGGCCGCTATCCGCACGCAACATTTCCGACGATAGAATGAACGCGGCATGCGGCGCGAAGACATCGAATGGAAAGGAAGCCATGTTCGAGGAACTGCATAGGAAGATGAACGCGTTCTGGAACAACGACAGGACGCTGTCGCAGACCGATCCGGAATATGTCAAGCTGTTTTCCGACTTCGCTTACGGGGAAGTGGTGAACGAGCCGGGCGCGAACCATCCCGATCTGGACGACCAGACCCGCTCCCTGGCGATCCTCGCGGCTCTGGTCGGCTGCCAGGGTCTCGACGCGTTCGAAATGATGCTGCCGGTCGCCTACGAGACAGGACTGACGTCCGTGGCCATCAAGGAGATGATCTACCAAGCCACCGCATACTGCGGATTCGGGAGAACCCTGCCGTTCCTGAAGAAGCTCAACGTTTTCCTTGGAGCCGCGAACGTGCATCTGCCGCTGGAGCCGCAGGGCACGACCACGTCGGAGACCGCGCGCAGGCCGGAGAGGACAAGCAGGTCGAGATCTTCGGCGAGAACATGCGCGGATTCGCGCAATCCGGACCGGAGGAGACCCGGCACATCAACAAGTGGCTGGCCGACAACTGCTTCGGCGACTACTACACTCGCGGCGGACTCGACACCCGCGAGCGCGAAATGGTCACGTTGTGTTTCCTGGCCGCGCAGGGTGGTTGCGAACCGCAGCTTACGGCGCATGCCAAGGCGAATATGGTCGTCGGCAATGAGAAGGCGTTTCTAATCGCGGTGGTCTCGCAGTGCATGCCGTATATCGGCTATCCGCGTACGTTGAACGCGATTCGTTGCATCGATGAGGCTGTGAAGGGCTGACCTGCCCGTTAAAAACGCCGGCAAACAAACAAAGGGCTATCCGCCGAACAAGACGGATAGCCCTTCCTTATAGCTGATTGTGGATGGCGTGCTGTGTTTACTCGCCCCACACGTCCTTGGCGATGGATTGGACGAGTGCGATCTTGGCCCACTGCTGGTCTTCGGTGAGCTTGTTGCCTTCCTGGGTGGAGGCGAAGCCGCACTGGGTGGACAGGCACAGGCGGTCGAGCGGAATGTACTGGGCGGCTTCCTGGATGCGGGCCTTGATGGTGTCCGGATCCTCAAGGTCGGGCTTCTTGGAGGTGATCAGGCCGAGCACGACCTTCTTGTCGCCGGAGACTTCGGCGAGCGGCGCGAAATCGCCGGAACGGTCGTCGTCGAACTCGAGGTAGTAGGCGTCCACGTTCTCCTCGCCGAACAGTTTGGCCGCGACCGGCGCGTAGCTCCGGAGGAAGCCAGGTGGAGTGGAAGTTGCCGCGGCACACGTGGGTGTTGATGACCAGGTCGTCCGGCTGGTCGGCGATCACGGCGTTGATGACGTCGAGGTTCTCCTGCTGCAGGCGTAGCGCGTCCTCGTCGCTCCAGCCGAGACGTTCGCGTACGCTCGCATCGCACAGGCGGGTCCAGGTGCAGTCGTCGAACTGCACGTTGCGGCAGCCGGCGGCATACAGGTCGGCGATGACCTGGCGGTAGGCGGCGACGATGTCGGCGGTCAGCTCGTCGTCGTTCTTGTAGAACTCGTCATACGGGTAGGCGGCCGCGTTGCCGGTGAGCACGAAGCGGGTCTGCGCGGGGGAGGGCATGGTCTGGCGGGCCACGGTGTTCTCGTCCTCGAACTGCTTGACGAACTTGAAATGTTCGACGAACGGATGGTTCTCGCCGGAGATCCTTCCGGTCACGGTGGCGGTGTCGGCCGGGGTCACCTCGTCGTGGAAGGCGACGCGGTGGGCTGCGGCGGCATGGTCCACGCCGTTGAAGCCCCACATGAAGTCGAAATGCCACCAGCCGCGGCGGAATTCGCCGTCGGTGATCACATGCAGGCCGGCGGCCTTCTGCCTGGCGACGAGTTCGGTGATGGCCTTGTCCTCGACCGCCTTGAGCGCTGCGGCATCGATTTTGCCGGCGGCGAAATCCTCACGCGCGGCCTTGAGCTCGGCCGGGCGGAGATAGGAGCCGACCACGTCGGCGCGGAACGGCGCGTTATGCGAGTATGCCATTGAATACCCCTTTTTTAGGAAAGCGACAAATACCTAGTGAAGGTTACACGCACGTCCCGAAACACGGGCGCACACGGCTTCTCGGCCAGTATTCGTGCTTGAATGGATGATGTTATCCGTTACACATTCGAGAATGGAAGGCAATGAGCGAATCGCGCGATCCCGCAGGCGACAGTACGACCACGAACAACATGGGGGAGGTGCGGGAAGCCGAACATCAGGCGCAGCCGTCAAGGCGGCGTTGGGTGCGAACATCGGTGTCGCCATCGCGAAACTGTGCGCGGCGTTCTTCACCGGATCGTCCGCCATGCTTTCCGAGTCGGTGCATTCCATCGCCGACTGCTCCAACGAAATCGTGCTGATGATCGGCGGACGGTTCTCCAAACACAAGACGGACGGCGACCATCCGTTCGGCCTGTACCGTGCGAAATATCTTGCTTCGTTCGTCGTGGCCACGCTGCTGTTCTTCGTCGGCGGTTTCTTCTCGACGTCCGAAGCGGTGAAGAAGCTTGTCGCGATCAGCGCCGATCCGGCATTGCGTGACGTGAACAGGATGGAACTGCTCGTCGCGTTCATCGTGGTCGTCATCAGCGCATGCTCGAAGGATATGGACTGCATCAGAGCATCAAGGAGGCCAACGAGCGTATGGAACGCACGAACGCGCCGCGTATGGGCGTGTTCCGTTTCTGGAGGCACACCAAGTCCGCCGAATTGGCTTCGGTGATTATGGAGGATACGCTCGCTTTGATCGGTTTGGCATTCGCAGGTCTCGGCATTGGTCTTGCGATTCTGCTCGACGATGAGATTTTTGATGCGTTGGGTGGTCTCATGGTCGGTCTGGTGCTGATCGTCGGTTCGCTGTTTCTCGCGTTCAAATCCGGTTCGCTGCTCATCGGCGAGGCCGTGGATTCCGATACGCGCGGGAAGATCGTCGAGGCGGTTACCACCACGCCGGGCGTCGAACGATTGCTGAACATGCAGACCGTGCACATGTCTGAGGACGACATCCTCCTGTGCGTCAAAGTGCAGACCAGCAAGCTCGACCGTGACTATGACGTGGAAACCGTCGACAAGATCGAGAAGGCCGTGCGCACCGCGTTGCCCTGGTACAATTTCGAGATCTACGTCGAACCGGACATCTACAGCGCCAAACACGTGCACGCGTAACCGGTTCCCGCGTAACAGGAACCGTTCAATATGGGAAAGCCCGGACGATCTGATTCGTCCGGCTTTCCATATGCGTGTCGGAAATGGTGGAAGTGGGATTATTCCTCGGCCACCAAATCCAGGTAGGAGTCGTTCCACAGGTCCTCGTCGCCGTCGGGCATGAGCAGCACGCGTTCCGGATTCAACGCCTCGACCGCGCCCTCGTCGTGGGTGACCAGCACAATCGCGCCCTCGTATTTGGCGATGGCCTTCAGAATCTCGCCACGGGAGGCGGGATCAAGGTTGTTGGTCGGCTCGTCGAGCAGTAGCACGTTCGCGCGGCTCGTCACCAGCGTGGCCAACGCCAGACGGGTCTTCTCGCCGCCGGACAGTACGCGTGCCGGTTTCAGCGCGTCGTCGCCGGAGAACAGGAACGAGCCCAGGATGGAACGTGCCTGCGTGTCGTCCAGTTCCGGTGCCACGTGAATCAGATTCTGCAACACGGTGGCGTCAAGGTCCAATGTGTCGTGTTCCTGTGCGAAATAGCCGATTTTGCAGCCGTGCCCGTACTCCACGGATCCGGTGTCGGGATCCTCCAGGTGGGCGAGCAGACGCAGCGTGGTGGTCTTGCCCGCGCCGTTGTATCCGAGGATGACCACGCGGGAGCCTTGTCGATGGCCAGGTTCACGCCGGCGAACACGATGTTCGAACCGTAGGCCTTGGAGATGTCCTTTGCCATGATCGGCGTACGGCCGCAGGCGCCGGTTCCGGGAAGCGGATGTCAGCAACCTTCTCCTTCTTCTGTGCTTCGGACGTGTTCTCCAGCAGTTTCTCCGCGCGGCGCATCATGTTCTGCGCGGCCACGGCTTGGTGGCTTTCGCGTGCAGACGGATGCCCTGCTGCATCAGACGTTCGGCCTTCTTCTCGGCGACCTCGCGTTCGCGGCGGCGACGTTCCTCGTCGACCACGCGCTGGTGCAGGTATGCCTTCCAACCGAGAGAATACATGTCGATCTGACCGAGCTGCGCATCCAGATGCCACACCTTGTTCACCACTTCGTCAAGCAGTTCGGTGGAGTGGGAGATGACCAGGAAACCGCCCTCGTATTTTTTCAGATAGCCGCGCAGCCATTCGATGGAATCCGCGTCCAAATGGTTGGTCGGCTCGTCAAGGATCAGCGTGTCCGCGTCGGAGAACAGGATGCGGGCCAGTTCGATACGACGGCGTTGACCGCCGGAAAGCGTACCCAGCTGCTGGCCCATCACTTCCTGTGGCAGGCCGAGACTGGCCGCCATGGCGGTCGCTTCGGACTGTGCGGCATAGCCGCCGGCCTTTTCGAAATCCTGCATGGCCTTGTCGTAGCGGTTCATCGCCTTGGTCATGACATCCGGATCCGGATCGGTCATTTCCTTTTCGGCCTTGCGTATGCGTTTGATGATCGAAGCGATGTCGCGCGCGCTCATCATGCGGTCCAGTGCGGTCTGCTCCGGGTCTGCGGCATGCGTGTCCTGTGGCAGATAGCCGAGTTTGCCGGAGACACGTACCTTGCCGGCGGTCGGCAGCATATCGCCGGTGATCACACGGGTCAGCGTGGTCTTGCCGGCGCCGTTGCGGCCGACCAGACCGATCTTGTCTCCCTTGGCAACGTGGAAGTTGGTGGGATGCAGCAACGTGCGCGCGCCGATCTGAATCTCAAGTCCCTGCGCCTCAATCGCCATGCCGTGATACCTCTAGTCTTTCGTGTTCCTTCAAACGCCAATCGAACATCATAGCGAACACCCGCAACCGTTCCCTTTCAGCTCATGTCTCGTCTTCGAGCAGATGACGTAGCACCGATTCACGATGGTTGATGAAGACCCTGGTGATTTGATAGCTGTCCGTATCCTCATAATCGCAGGGATGGACGCCGTTTTCGTCGAATGACAGGATTTCCGCATCCGGCAGACCGAGCAGAATCGGCGAATGGGTCGCGACGATGAATTGCGATCCGTCGTTTGCCATTCGGTACATGTGCTCCAGCAGAGTTAATTGCCGCTGTGTCGAGAGCGCGGATTCGGGTTCGTCCATAAGATAGAGACCCTTTCCCGTGTGGGACAGGAGTATCTCCAGGAATCCTTCGCCATGCGACATCTCATGCAGACGGGCAAGTCCTCCGCCATGATCATATTCACGAGCCTGCGTCGCCAAGGTGAAGTAGCTTTCCGCGCGCAGGAAGAAGCTTGATGGGCCGATCGCATACTGCCGGTATATCGTCATCGCCTTGGCGAGATCCGATGTGTCATCGTATGTGCTGAAACGGTAGTTGCGCGTGCCGCCTTCCGCGTTGAAGCCGCAGGCGACGGCGATGCCTTCCAGCAAGGTTGATTTGCCGCTACCGTTCTCGCCTACCAGAAAGGTGACATTCTTGTGGAATTCAAGTTCGTCAATCGAACGCAATGAGGGAATTCGACTGACGTATGAATCAGTCAGCATATTCCAATCGATGCGCAGCCCCGACACAATCAGATCATCCATGCTTTTTAACAAAACCACACTTCCATATCCGGCAGAACCGACCTACAGACCGGTGGCATAGCTCGATACGCGCAACGGCTCCACCGGTCTCATATTTTCCTACGTGCCATCGTCTCTTCAGATTATAGGATGGGCCGTGGGGAAAGGCGCACATATCACGACGACGTTGTGGATGAAACGAATTATCCAATCACGTGATCGATTCGCTACAGTGGTTTCGGAACCTTTCAGGAGGGAAGAAGCATGGCAAAGGCTTTGATTGTGGTGGATGTGCAGCCAACATTCTGCGAAGGAGGCGAACTGGGCGTGCAGGGAGGCAATGCGGTCGCCGAACGTATTGCGGATTATGTGAACGCGCGTCGGAGCGAATACGCATATATCGCGACCACGCAGGACTGGCATATCGAGCCGGGAACCCACTGGTCCGAACATCCTGATTTCGTGGATACCTGGCCGGTGCACGGCAAGGCCGGAACCGCCAATGCCGAACTGCATCCCGCCATCGCCGCATTGAACATCGAACATCATTTCAAGAAGGGCCAGTATTCCCCCTCATATTCCGGCTTCGAAGGCTTTGAGGACAACACCGACCGCATTCCCACCCGTGAGGAAGTCTCCACCGCCATGGCCGCGGGCAGGACACTCGCCAACGGGTTGAAGACCGCGGGCATCACACGGGTCGATGTGGTCGGACTGGCCGAATCGCATTGCGTCAAGGAGACCGCTCTCGACGCGAAGAAGCTGGGTTTCGAAGTGCATGTCATCGAAAACCTGACCGAACCGGTCAGTGAGGAACTCGGTATCGCAGCCCGTCGGCAGATGAGTGAAGCCGGCATCATCCTTGACTGATTGGCCGGAGTCGCACGACTGCAGGTCCGCACGGGTATAGCGGCATCAATCCGTGCAAAGCACATACGCTCGCGAACGCAACGGATGGAAAATCGGCCAGCCATGACGAGTGGTTCCTCGACCAAGTAGCCAGATAAGCCAAGCGATGACTATGCCATCGAAAGCGGGTTTGCGTTCCGCGTGATCAGGACGCGTAGGCCCGCTTTTTATCAATGCTGTACTAAAGCCAATCGTCATCGTATGGTTTCGACATCATGGCATGGTGCACGGTATTCCGTTGAACTTTAATATCCCTCGTCGATGAAGATCCATCCGTGTTCCGCCCGCGCGGAACCGGGATTCCACGCGTACCAGCTTCCCCAGCCATCTTGGGACGAGTTCTGCGAGCCCGCACGGCAAGAGATGTCATTGGACAGGTAAATCACATTGTCCATCCCGTATTCGTCAATGGCCGTGGAAATCGAAGAACTGCCGCCGGAAGCCGTGACGTCGTGTTCGGCTGCAAGTAGCGTGGCCGAACGCTTTGCGTCATATCGGACGGCATCCACGCGGCAACCGTTCCAGGATTTCAGCCTGGCAAGATCCGCCTTCACCGCGCCGTCGATCTGGGATTCGTCGAACTTGCCCGTCGCGTTGATGCTGATCCGAGCATGACTGACATCGGCAGGCCGGAGTGGCAGGTAGACGAACCGGTACGCGCCGACAGCGCATGCCACGGCGGCGACGCATACCGATGCGACGGTGATGGGTTTCTTGCTTTTCGTGGTCCGCATGATCCTCCTACATAACAGCTTTCCCTAAAGCATACAGCGGAAACGTGATAAGAGGAATGGATACCAAGACCAACAAGAACGCCCTTCAACGGATACTACGATGGAACGCGTCAAACAGGCGGAATGATTCCCCCGCTCCGCAAACGAGATCGGCAAACGACTCATGGTATTTGAACATGGACGGTGACGTTTTGACGCGTATAAAGCGTATAAAGCCGAATCCGACGAATCAGTACTGGAATGCTGCAAGGAGGGTCAGATGATATTGGCCGATGCCATCAATCTCGTTCTCGCCGAATATCCTGGAATGAAGGCGATTGGTGCCGCGGAGAGTGCCGATGCGTGGATCATCGGACTCGATTTCGCGTCTTCAACAGATGACCATCCGGTGCCGGGCACACCGAGCGTAGCGGTCGAAAAAACATCAGGCGTTCTGCATGACCTTATTCCGGGGACGGAAGATTTCTGGCATTACATGACCGGTGCCAAAAAGGTGACTATTCCTCGGATTTAAAATCCGCCTTAGTCTTCCCATAAGAGCTCCCGCCTTCCGCGTGGAAGGCGGGAGCTTCCGTTATTCGCTGAGCAGTTTCGGCGTGAACGCCATGAACAGGATTCCCGCGGTGACGGCGAAGACGATGTCCGAAATCGGTTCCGCGCGGATCAGACGCCAAGCAATCCAACGGAAAAGCAAGAGGAAAAAGACACGAAGAAACACGCCGGGCCATCTCATACCAGAGGATGAGTCACCCCAACATTTACGCCAAGGAATGAATACGACGGACGATGCCACGGACACGACCAGCCGTACTACCGTTGAACCAACAACGGAAACGAAACCCACGCACACACCACGCGCATCCCACACGCCCAGCAAAGGAAACCGGCCATGTCATACGTCCTCTACTTCAGCAAGCCATTCGCGCTCGCCATCGCAATCTGGCCATTCCTCTCACTCCTGCTCACCCTGCCCGTGCTCGCACTGCTCTACCACCGCGATAACCGGCTACGCTTCACCTCCGCACTGACCGCATATCTCGTGGTGCTCTACCTCATCGCGCTCGCATGCTTCACCATGTACCCAATGCCAGAAAACCCGGCCACCTACTGCGCCGCCCACCATCTCAGGCCACAACTCAACCCATTCGAATTCATCCACGACATCCGAACCGACGGCATCACAGGCGTCATGCAACTGGCCATGAACGTCGTGTTCTTCCTACCGCTCGGCTACTTCATGAAACGCGTCTTCCGCTGGAAATTCGTCACGGCGTTGCCGGCCATGTTCCTCACCTCGCTGCTCATCGAAACCACCCAGCTGACCGGCATCTGGGGCATCTATCCATGCGCCTACCGCCTATTCGACGTCGACGACCTCATCACCAACACCCTCGGCGGCATACTCGGCTACGCATGGGAAGCATTGTCACCCACTTCCTACCCCAACAGCGCATCGATGAAGACGCCATCACCACCGAGCCAGGCTTCGTGCGCCGCTGCGTGGCGCTCGCGATCGACCTGTTCCTTGTCGAAACGGCGTCGCTGTCCGTCACGGCGCTTATCTATCTGGTTGGCGTGCTGTTCGATGTGAACCGCGCGAACAACGTCAATGCGGCCGTCTCCGCCGTGGCCACCATCGTCATGTTCGTCCTGTTCGAAGGGATCATTCCGTGGAGGCGCGCCGGCCGCACGTTGGGCGGCGGTTTCACGCGCATGACGGTGGAGACCAGGGAGCGTTCCGGCATGCGCAGGATCGTGTTCTATACGTTACGCGCGTTGGTGTTGTATTGCGCGGTCTACGGATTGTGGACGGACCGTGGCTTCTACGCGCTGCTCTTCGGCATCGCGCTTATCGTGTTCTGGCGCGTTAAAAAGCGCATGCCGTACGACTATGTCTGACCGTCGTGCGGAGCTCGCGAGTCCGGCGCCGCAAAAACGCGACACGCCGGGCTTGCGCGATGGCGGACGCTCCTGTATATTTTTAACTCGTTGCCCACCAAGGTGGAAAACATGCGGACATAGCTTAGTTGGTAAAGCGCAACCTTGCCAAGGTTGAGACCGCGGGTCCGAGTCCCGTTGTCCGCTCCACAAAACGAAAGCTCCCGGGAGGGAGCTTTTCTTGTATTTCCGGCAGTCGCCGGCACCGGCGAATCCAATGGAATCCGATGCCGGCGGTCTTGTTTTTTCAGTCGCCGATGTTGTCGCGTGCCGGCGTGACCATCGTCAGCATCATGACGGACGGCTCCTCGGCGTATATCGCGTGCGGGATGCGGGTGGGAAAGTAGGCCAGGCCTCCCGGAACAAGCTCCACGGTCCTGCCGTTGCCCGTCACCTTAAGCCGTCCCTTCAGCGTCTGCACGAACACCGGCATCGCGGCCGTATGCTCGCTGAGCTCCTCGCCCGTGTCGAAGGAGAACAGCACCACGTTGCCTCAGGCCTTCTGCATGACGGTGCGGGACACGGTGGACCCCTCCTGAACGGAAATCATGTCCCCGAGGTCCTCGATGTATCCCAGTTCGATCGGTTCGGCCTCATTGCGTTCGTCGCTCATCATCGTCCTTCTTTGGTTGGTGGCAGGGATGCCTCCATCGTATCGTCTTCACGCCGGAGACACGGCATGTACGCGTGGAGGAAAAACGTTTGACCACGATGTGAACACGCTCTTGCATCGAACGCGTTTATGGTCCAGACTTTTGCCTGTTCCATGAAAGTCGGCAATGTCGCCGGGGGCAAGTGGGACGAACGGAGGTATTAAGGAAATGAACGAGAACATCGACATCGACACCACTTTCGTGCCGGACGATTCCGCCAGCCATTCCTGGGCGGAGCGCGACAGCGAGCTTGTGGAGGAGTATGCGGCCCAGCTCATGGCGATGAGCATCTGAGCGGACACGATCCGAAAACGTGGGGGACGCCTCTTCCGGAAACTCCGGAAGGGGCGTCCTTCCGTTTTTTCATTCCGCCGGGCCGAAACGCCTCCGGCGCGTCCGTAGCCACATGTGTGACTATGCTTTCCAGCCGTAGCGTTTGAGACGACCGGGAGGAGACCGCATGCCGACGGACGGAAAACCGAAAAACGGCATCGTCAGACAATTGTTCAGCTATGGCGGCGTTTCGGCCATGCAGACCTTCGTGGAATTCGGCGTGTTCGCCGTGCTTCAGCTGGCCGGCCTGCCGTTCCGTCTGGCGAATGCCGTGGCCGTCTTCTGCTCCGGCTCATTCAACTACGTCATGAACCGCAACGTCACATTCAAATCCTCGTCGAACTACGCGCGTTCGATAGCCATGTTCGTGGCCATGTACTGCTGGAACCTGCTGTTCTCCAACCTGATGATGGCCTGGATCCCCGGACTGCTCGGCTGGCCCACCATGGCGGTCAAGATCGTCACCATGGGCATGCAGGCGGTCTGGGGCTTCCTGCTGTGCCGCTGCGTCATCTTCAAATGACGTTCGCGCCGGACGGTTTTCCCGCCGCGATCACGGGAAAACGGACATGCTATCTTACAATGGATGCGCATCGGGAAACTTGTGGCTAAGGGAAGGACGGGACGCCGTTGGCGGATGTAAGACGGGAAATGGAACGGCTCCGGCCCGTGTATGAGACCGGGGTGCTGCGATTGCTGCTGCGCGGCAATTCCATGCTGTACGTCGCGCTGCTGCGCTCCACGTTCGACCCGCTCACCGGCGAGCTGCCACGCGAGATCGTCGAGGAACGGTTCTCCCGCAGTCTGACCCGACTTGCGGAAACGGGCGATTACACGCCCAAGGAAGGGCAGACGTCCGCGGAAGCCGCGCACACGATCCTGCAGCAGCTGACGAAGGAAGGCGAGGGCGACTACGCTTGGCTCGCCAATTCGCTCGACGTCGCATCGCACCGCTACCTGTACCGTCTCACGCGCGCGCCCACCGTGCGATCGAGGCGCTCGACCGGCTCGAGGACACCACGAAAGCGCTGTCCGGCGCGCAGGCCAACAGCATCATCATGGAGATCGAGCATGCGCGCATGCAGCTGACCGCCGACCCCCGCGAACGCATCCGCCTGCTCGAACGCGACATCGAGGAGCGGCAAAAGCAGATCGACGAATTGAAGCACTGCGACACGTTGGACAAGCTCACCTCGCAGCAGGTCGGCGACATCATCGGCGTCATCCACAACACGCTGCGCGGCGTGCCGATCGACCTGCGCAACTGGCGCTCGAGGAACGCGACAACGGCGACAATCTGCGCCGAAGCATGCAGTCGGCTCCATCAGCGTGGAGCAGGCGCTCGGCACCTACCATGACGAATACCACAGGTCGTTCCACGAATCCGACAGCGGCCGGCGTTTCGAGGACGCGTTCCAGGTGATCGTCACCGACGAGGGACGCCGTGAAATCGACGAGGCGGTGCGAGACATCGCCCAGAACCCGTATCTCGAGGGCGAGCCCGGCATCCTGCTCGCCCAGGTACGCGCCGAACTCAAACGCATCTACGAGGGCATCGAGGACGTGCGCCGGCAGATCCGCATATCCGACGAGGCGGTGAGCCGTCTGGTGCGCCAGCAGACCGACACGCATTACCGCACCATGCTCGACAAGCTCCATAGACTGTTCGTGCGGGCCAGCGACGACGCGAAGACGCACCCCGGCTCGGACGAACGCCCATACCGTACGGACACCGGCACGGCGCAATTCCAGGCATTGCCGTCCAGGCCCGCGAAATCGATGGCGCGCGCGGCCACGGCCGGATTGGACGACGCGCCTTCGACGAACGTCAACGCGCCGGACCTGAAGGCCATGGTCGAGATGTGCGGCCCGCGGCTGACGCACATGATCGGACTCATCAGGCGCGATCCGGTCAAAACGGCGGACGGCAGGTTCGTGGATTTCGCGGCGAGCTTCAACCGGCTGCCCCGGGAGGAACGGCGCGAAAGCGAGCTGATCGGCTTCCTAAGCGCCCTACGCACGCAGGACGGACCGGCAACCGTGGCATGGCATTGCGTATCCATCGACGGAGGCGAGCGCGTGTGGCGCACCAGGCCGATCCTCACCACCGAGGCGGCGCTTGACGAGATCATCGAGGAGGGATGAGCATGACGGACAACACCGACGGATTCGACACTGGCATCGGCATCGAAGAGGAGACAGGCCCGGAATCCGGCATGCCGTCCGAAGGGCCGGATATGACGAGGGACAGGCCGGGATTGTTCGACGGGGATACGGGAGACATGCCTCTTGAGGCGCGTATGGCCGCGATCGCGCTGAAACGCGAACGCTACATCGACGGCAGCCTGTACGACAGGGCGTGCCAGTACCGTGAGGCCGTGGAACGGTCGTTGAACAACGACATGCTCAGACTGGTCGACAACACGAAATACCGGATCATGTACGCGTCGCCGGTCACGGACGCGGAGACGAACATCCGCTCGTTGAAGACGCGTGTGAGCCTCACCCGCGAGGAGGCCGCCACGCTCGCGGCCCTGCGCATCAAGGTGCTGGAGTACGAGAACCAGAAGACGAAGCCGGGCGACTGGCTCATCAGCTTCGACGACATCCGCGCGCTGCTCGCCACGGGAGCGGGCTTCCTCACGGCCAGCAACGACGAGGAGGGCACGGCGAAGAAGATCACGTCCGTCATCTCGCGCATGCGCACCTACGGGTATCTCGCGGAAACGAGGGACGAGAACATGTACGTGCTCACGCCATTGGTGCCGATGGTGCTCGACCAGAAGCTCGCCGACCGGTGGCTCGGCTCCGATGATACGGACGGCGATGGTATGAAAGACGCGGATGGCGATGGTTATGACGATTCGTCCATCGGCGCGGATGGTGGCGATACTTCCGATTCGACCGGGACGGTTTCGTCCGGCGTCGAGCAGGACGCGTTCGATTTCGATTCGGCCGATGACGCTTTTGATGGAGGGCAACACTGATGGAAGACGGCATGAAAATCGTTTCCGACCGTTGGATGCTGCAAAGCCGGCAGATCGTCAACTGGGGCTCCTACGGCGGCTACCACGTGTTCCGCCCGTCCATGGACGATGCGATGCCGGTGACCCTGCTCGCCGGCGCGAGCGAATCGGGCAAATCCACGCTCGTCGACGCGCAGATCTCGCTGCTCTACCCGTCCGGCACCCCCTACAATAAGGCGTCGAATTCGGGACGTTCGGAACGCAACGACTACACGTACCTGCGCGGCATGATCGGCATCAGCGACGGCGAAAACGGTGAGACCCCGATCTTCCTGCGCGGCAGGGACGCGGACGGCACCCCGCAGAACATCTGGGGCGCGCTCGTCGACACATACGCGAACCGCAGCGACGGCGGACTGTTGTCCTGCGCAAAATTCCTCTACCTGACCGCAGGCGACGGGCCGGACGGACTGCGCCGCCAATACGTCACCTGGAACCAGACCATCGACCCGCGCCTCATGGACCGGCACCGCGACACGTCATTCACGCGAGGACTGATGGAACAGACCTACCCAGGATGCACGACGCACGTCAACGCGCAGGCGTTCCACGCTCCATCTGGCAGGACATGGCCTAAGCGCCGAAGCATGCAGGCTCCTGCACAAGATCCAATCCGCCGACGCGCCTCCAAACTCGACGACATCTTCAAACAGGGTGTGCTCGACGTGCCCGAATCCATCCGGCTCGCCCGCGAAACCGTCGACGACTACAACCGGTTCAGCGAGAACTTCCACAGCATGGAAGACAAAATGGAACGCGTCGCCATCCTGCAGGACATACAAGCCCGCTACGGCGAATACGCCAAACAAGCCAGCGAACGCCGCGAATACACGCCCATCGACCCCGACCGCGAGCAAGGCGAGACGACGCTCGCCGCATGGACATGGTCGCGCATGGCCAGCGAAGTACGCGCCGGACTGCCATCGGCGCAACGCAAAGCCAAGGAATCCCAGGACGCCATCGACCGGTCTCAGCAGCGCATCGACGAACTCGACACGCAAATCGAAGCCGTCAAAGAACGCATGAACGGCATCGACGGCGGCAGCCTGCAGCAACTCGGCAAGGACTTCGAACGCGCACGCCAGGACGCCGACGAGGCGCGCAGACAACGGCACGCCATCGCCGAACGGTTCGAACGCGTCGAAGGCAGACTCCCCGCCGACGAGCAGACATGGAACGCCAAACGCGCCGCGCTCGCCTTGTCGCTCGACACGTACGACAAGCGTTTGGAAGACGCGCGATCCGAATACCAGCGAATGGTGGTGGAACGTCACGCCCGGCAGGGCGAACGCGACCTGTTGAGGCAGGATTACCGGCGCAAGATCGAACACAGGACGCGCATCAGCGACGACATGGACCATGCGCGCACGCTCATCGCACGGGCGACGGGCTTGGACGAGACGGAACTGCCGTACGTGGCCGAACTGATGGACGTGGACGAGGGGGACGAGCAATGGCGTCTGGCGATGGACGTCACGTACGCGCCCATCGCGCAGACCATTCTCGTGGACAAGCGGCATGAGCAGGGGTTCGCCGCGAAGGTCAGCGCGATCGATCCGACGCGTATGACGCGGCGTGCCTGGCGTTTCGTCGATACCGACGCGCAATACGATTCGGCCTGCAACGAGGGGTGGATGTCGTCGAAGCTGCGGTACAAGGAGGATTCGCCGTTCGTCGGATGGTTGAAGGAGCAGACCGCGTCGCAACGGTTCGACGCGCGTTGCGTGGAGGCGATCGACGACATGGACCGGGCCGAACGGCAGGTGCAGGTCGACGGGCAGATCAAATCCGGCGACCGTGGATTCCATGGCGTCAAAGGCCTGCGTCAGGTCATCGGCTTCGTGAACGAACGGTATCTGGCCGAATTGGAACGCCAGCTTGACGGGGCGGAACGGGCGTTGGAGGACGCCGACCGCCGCGGCAGGCAGATGGCCAACGCCATGACTCTGCTGCAGGACGAGCATGAGCTCGCATTGACCGTCGCGGATCTGCCATGGGGCAAGATCGACGTGGACGGGCTCGAGACGAAGGCGGAACGGATCCGTCTGCAGATCGAACGGATCGAAAGCGATCCGGAACTGGCACAATTGCAGGACGAGTTGAAACAGCTGCTACGGCAGAAGGACGACGAGGGCAAGAACAGGTACCGTGCCGAAGCGGAATTGGAAAACGCGCAGCATGCCGTCCATGCCGAACAGGCATGGCTCGACATGCATGGCGACTCCGATTTCGACGATGCCGCATTGTCCGACATGGTGTCGAATCTGCTGGCCGACACGTATGAGACCTGTTTCGACACGTCGCGTCCGCAGGAACGGCCGCAGCGCATCGCCGGCGGTTTCGACCGTGAGGGGACGGCGCCGTTCGACGTGCGCGTGCTGCGCAGAATCGGCAACACCGTGCGTGCGAGACTCCAGCAGATCGACGAGCGTGCCGTCCAATTGCGCGCCGACACGGAACGCGCCATGGGCGACTATCTGAAGCACCATTCCACGGAGGGCGACACCGTCATGGCGAGCGTGGAGGACTATCCGTATTTCCTTGACGAGCTCAAGAACCTCAACATGCTCGTCACCCGCGCCGCGACCGACGAGGAGTATGCGAACAGCGTCGAAAAGCTGTATATGAGCTTCCAACAGCTCAACCGCGCGTTCAACACCGACGAGGAGAACGTCAGGGAGCAGCTCGACCGCATCAACGGCATGCTCAAAGGCCAACAGTTCGGCCCCCGCGGCGGCAGGCTCTCGCTCCACGTGGACTTCCACCCGATCGACCGGCAGTTCAAATCCTCGTTGGGCCGCATCATGTCGAAGCTCGACGATTGGACACGCAACGCGCGCAGCAATCCCATGGAGACGCGCAAGGCGTTCGCAGGCTGCGAAACGTTCATCGGCAGGCTCCAGGCGGAACTCGGCCAGATCCGCGACACGAACGGCATCAAGGAATACGGTGCGCGCAACCTCGATCCACGCGTGCGCAGCTCGTTCTACGCGATCGTGCACCATAACGATCTGCCCGACGAACGCATCAGCTCCACCGGCGGCAAGTCCGGCGGCGCGTTGCAGGAACTCACCTCGTTCGTCTACGGCGCGGCCCTGATCTACCTGCTCGGCGGCGACCTGACCAGCAAGCCCACCTACACCACACTGTTCCTGGACGAAGCCCTCATCAAAGCCGACGGACGCTACACGAAACGCGCCCTGACCGTGCTGCCGCGCCTCGGCTTCCAGATCATCGTATCCGCGCCGGAAAGCAAAACCGCCGAAATCCTCAGCATCGCAGACAAAGCGTACGTGGCATACAAGGATCCCGCAACCGGCAACTCGTACCTGCAGGAGCTCGACCGCGAGCCGGCAACGCAAGCCGAAACACAAGACGCCACCGTCGAGCAGACGCAACCCGCGACGGAGGCATAATATGGCAGCGGCCAGAAACACCACAAGCGAAACGGACATCCGCCGGAAACTCGACGAATACGTCGACGCCCACCTCACCAGGCACATGTACGACACCGACGAATCCTGGCCACTGCGCAAAACCATCCGACTGCCCAAACAAGCCGAACTAGAGCAGCACTACAACCAAATCCGCGCCCAAAACGAAACCATCCGCGACTGGGCGCGGCAACACCACTGCGAAACCAGCGAAAAAACCAAAATCGTCTCCAGCGGACTCATCCAACAAAAAAGCCCGCTCATCGATCCGTGACCATACCCGACCTCGACACCGCCCTCCGCATCGCCACCAAACAAACCCGCGAACGCTACCTACGCGAACACGACCGCATGAGCGCGCTCGCCAAAGAATTCGGCCTCGAACCGGCGAACGCCATGAACGTCGCCAAAACCCTCAAAGACCACGACGACACCGACTTCCACCTCGTCATCCAAGCCGCCCACTACTTCGCAAACCACGACTGCCACACCATGACCCCACGCATGGCGCCCATCCCAGGATTCAGCGCCAAATGGCTCGGCACACCCAACTCCCAACGCCGCAAAGCGATATGCCAGCTCACCGGACAAGACAATCTCACCTTCCAGGAACGCCCGAACGAACTCCGACTACGCCTCATGGACGCCGAACACCACGACCAACCCGACCTCATCGTCACCCAACCATGGGTCCGCAACCAGCCAACCGACATCGAACACGCCATCATCATCGAAAACAAAGACACCTACCAGGCCATGCCCACCGTCGAACACGCCATCTGCATCCTCGGCAACGGATACGCCGCAACATCACACATCACAACACTCCTGCCATGGCTCACCACCATCCCCAACATCATCTACTGGGGCGACATGGACGCAACGGACTCGACATCCTCTCCAAACTACGCGCCACCGGCATCCCATGCACATCCATACTGATGGACACCACCGCATACCGGACATACGAACAATACGGCACCCAACTCGACGCCAAAAACAAACCCCTCACCACACAAACCCCACAACCCACACCCGGACTCACCACCGAAGAACGCAAACTCTACGAAACACTCTGCACAGGAACAGACATCCAATACCTACGCATCGAACAGGAACGCATCCCCATACGCGACGCCACAACCATCCTGCACGACCAACACCACTGGCCAATCGACATACCCGGCAACGACATACCAAACAACAACACCAAATAGAACACCTGTTCGAAACCACAACAAAAATACGCTATCCTATACAACAGAACAGGCAACACCAAGCGGAAGAACACCATGACAACCAAACGCAACAACACGACACACAACGAAGTCGTGGTCGAACGCGTACTCACCAGCGACGCATTCCTCACACGCGAAATCAAAAAAGCCCCCATGAAAACAACAGGCGACTCACTCATAGCAGACCTCACCCACCTACCCAACGACCTCAAAATCACCATCCAAGGCGCTCGCGAGCACAATCTCAAGAACGTGGACTTGGAGTTTCCTCGCAACCGCATGGTGGTGTTCACCGGCCTGTCGGGTTCGGGCAAATCCTCGTTGGCGTTCGATACGCTGTTCGCCGAGGGCCAGCGCAGGTATGTCGAATCGCTGTCGGCGTACGCGCGCCAGTTTCTGGGGCAGATGGACAAGCCGGACGTCGACTTCATCGAGGGGCTGAGCCCCGCGGTTTCGATCGACCAGAAGACCACGAACCGCAATCCGCGTTCGACGGTCGGCACAATCACCGAGATCTATGATTATCTGCGACTGCTGTTCGCCCGCACCGGCATTCCGCATTGTCCGGAATGCGGCGCCCTGGTAAGCGCGCAAACACCGCAGCAGATGGTGGACACGTTGCTGAAGTATCCGGAACGCACGCGTTTCCAGATTCTCGCGCCGGTCGTGCGCGGCCGCAAGGGCGAATTCGAGGATCTGCTCGAACTGCTGCGTGGCGATGGTTACGCACGTGCGCTGATCGACGGTGAGATGCGGCAATTGTCCGATGACATCAAGCTCGCCAAGCAGAAGAAGCACACCATCGAAGTGGTGGTGGATCGTCTGGTGGTCAAGGACGGTATCCGCCAGCGTCTGACCGATTCCATCGAAACTGCGTTGAAGCTTTCCAAAGGCGTGGTCGTCGCCGATTTCGTCGATTTGGACGAGAAGGATCCGGACCGTCGCAAGCCGTTCTCCGAGAAACGCGCCTGCCCGAACGGCCATCAGCTGGAACTCGACGAGATCGAACCGCGCACCTTCTCCTTCAACGCGCCGTATGGCGCCTGCCTGAATGCACGGGTATCGGATACAAGCTGGAGATCGATCCCGAACTGGTCATTCCCGATCCGGACAAGACGCTGAACGAGAACGCCATCGAACCGTGGGCATGACCAAAGGCACCGGCGAATACTACCGCCATGTGCTTGAGGGACTCGGCGATGAGATGGGCTTCGACCTGGACACGCCTTGGAAGGATCTGCCCAAGGACGCGCGCGACGCCATCATGTATGGCCGCGATTTCAAGGTGCAGGTCTCGTACCGCAACCGTTGGGGTCGCATGCGCGAGTATTCCACCGGTTTCGAAGGCGTGGTGCGCACGTTGATGCGCCGGCATGACGAGACCGATTCCGACCAGATGAAGCAGTATTACGAGTCGTACATGCGCGAGGTGCCATGCCAGGCGTGCCATGGGCGGCGTCTGCGTCCGGAAGTGCTTGCCGTCACCGTGGGCGACGAGTCCATCGCGGACGTGTGCGACATGTCCGCCGAACGGAGCCTCGCATGGATCAACGGCCTAGAACTCGAAGGCTCGGCCGCGCAGATAGCCGGCGAAGTCGTCAAGGAGATTCGCGCACGACTCGGCTTCCTCAACGATGTCGGCCTGAACTATCTGACGTTGTCGCGTGCGGCGAAGACCCTGTCGGGCGGCGAGGCGCAGCGCATCCGACTGGCCACCCAGATCGGCTCCGGCCTGGTGGGCGTCATGTATGTGCTGGACGAACCATCCATCGGCCTGCATCAGCGTGACAACGAACGGCTGATCGGCACATTGCATCATTTGCGCGACCTCGGCAACACGCTGATCGTCGTCGAACATGACGAGGAGACCATCAGAAACGCGGACTGGGTCATCGACATCGGTCCGGGCGCCGGCGAACATGGCGGCGAGGTCGTGTATTCCGGCCCCGCCAGAAAAATCACCGAAGCGCCACGCTCCATCACCGGCGACTACATCGCCGGCCGACGGAAGATCGAAGTGCCCGCCGCACGCCGCAAGACGCATAAGACCAAGCAGCTGCGCGTGGTCGGAGCCCGCGAGAACAACCTCAAGAACCTGAACGTCAATTTCCCGCTGGGCGTGTTCACCTGCGTGACGGGCGTGTCCGGTTCCGGCAAATCCACGCTGGTCAACCAGATCCTTTATCCGGTGCTTGCGGACAAGCTGAACGGCGCGCGCATCGTGCCCGGCAAGCACACGCGCGTGGAAGGCGTGGACCAGTGCGACAAGGTGATCCACGTCGACCAGAATCCGATCGGCCGCACTCCGCGTTCCAATCCCGCCACCTATACGGGAGTATGGGACAAAATCCGCACGCTGTTCGCCAAGACGCCCGAAGCGCAGGTGCGCGGCTATGGTCCCGGACGGTTCTCGTTCAACGTCAAGGGAGGCCGCTGCGAGGCATGCCACGGCGACGGCACATTGAAAATCGAAATGAACTTCCTGCCGGACGTGTACGTGGACTGCGAGGAATGCCACGGCCAGCGCTACAATCGCGAGACTCTCGAAGTGAAGTACAACGGCAAATCGGTCGCCGACGTGCTGAACATGCCCATCGAGGAGGCCGCGCAGTTCTTCAAGGCGTACCCGTCCATCTCGCGTTACCTGGACACCCTGGTGCAGGTCGGTCTCGGCTATATCCGGCTCGGCCAGCCGCGCCGACGCTGTCCGGCGGCGAATCGCAGCGCGTGAAACTCGCGACGGAACTCCAACGGCGTTCCACCGGCAAAACCGTGTACATCCTCGACGAGCCGACCACCGGCCTGCATTTCGAGGACGTGCGCAAACTGCTGCTCGTATTGCAGGGATTGGTGGACAAGGGCAACGCCGTCATCGTCATCGAGCACAATCTCGACGTGGTCAAATCCGCGGATTGGATCATCGATCTGGGGCCGGAAGGCGGTGACGGCGGCGGCACCATCGTCACCGAAGGCACGCCGGAGCAGGTCGCGCAATGCGAACAGTCGTGGACGGGCAAGTTCCTTAGGGATATGCTGTGACTGATTTCGAACGACACAGTCCGGACGTGTGGCGCAAAACGGCGGATGCGTTACGGGAAACCGCAGTATCGGACGCCGGCACCCAATCCGACGGCAGGGGAGTGAACAAGAACGGCGCGCCCCTGTTGGGGGATACTCGCGACCTGTTCCGTCCGAAAACCTCCGACATTCCCGCGCAGCCGGGCGTATACAAGTGGCGTGACGGCGAGGGGCGCGTCATCTACGTTGGCAAGGCCAAGAACCTGCGCAACCGGCTGACGAACTACTTCCAGCCGCTCTACCAGCTGCATCCACGCACCCAGACCATGGTGTTGACGGCTCGCAGCCTCGAATGGACGGTAGTGGGTACGGAACTGGAGTCGCTCACACTCGAATACACGTGGATCAAGGAGTTCGACCCACGATTCAACGTGGTGTTCCGCGATGACAAGACCTACCCGTATCTGGCCATCTCATCAGGCGAACGCATCCCACGCGTATGGGTGACTCGCAGCCGCAAACGTCGCGATACCAGATATTTCGGCCCGTACGCCAAGGTATGGGATCTTCGGCACAGCCTCGACGCGTTGCTGAAGACGTTTCCCGTGCGCACATGCTCGAAGAACGTGTTCCACAAGGCGCAGTTGACGGGCCGTCCATGCCTGTTGGCATCGATCGGCAAATGCTCCGCTCCATGCGTGAACCGTATCGGCGCTGACGAGCATCGCAGGATGTGCGAGCAGCTTGTCGGCGTGATGACCGGCCGAATCGGCAAATCGTATATCGCCCAACTGACCCGCGACATGAAGCAGGCGAGCGCCGAACTGGAATTCGAGAAGGCGGCCCGGCTGCGCGATCAGATCAAAATGCTCGGGACCGTGGTCCAGCAGAACGCCGTCGTGTTCGATTCGGATGTCGACGCCGACGTGTTCGGCATCGCGTCCGACGAGCTTGAAGCCAGCGTGCACGCGTTCTTCGTGCGGTCCGGATCAATTCGCGGCGAACGTAACTGGAGTGTGGAGCGAGTCGAAGATGTGAGCGACGCGGAGTTGATCGCCGATCTGATCACTCAGGTATATTCGGAAACCACGGGGGAGAGCGCGGCCGTCTCCGATTCGACCGTCGTGACCGAGCAGCGCAATGCGATCGGTTCGACACAGATCGTGACCGCAACGGATGCTATCGCCCGTGCGCAGGCCACGAAGGAACGCAACGAACGTCAGGAGCAGACGGGACGTGCCGACCTGCTGGCTCCAATCGCGCCTGTTCCCCGTGAGGTGATCGTTCCAATCGAACCGTCGCGCAGCGCAGGGCTTGAGCAATGGCTAAGCGGATTGCGTGGAGCGGCCGTCACCATCCGTGTAGCCAGCAGAGGCGACAAGAAACAGCTTATGGACCGTGCCAACGACAATGCCAAGCAGACGTTGGCACGCAGCAAGATGAGCCGTATCAGCGATATGGGCGCACGTTCCGATGCGATGAACGATGTGGCGAAGGCTCTTGGGCTTGAACAGGCGCCGTTGCGCATTGAATGCTACGACATTTCCAACACAGTCGGCGGCGCATTCCAGGTAGCGTCCATGGTGGTGTTCGAAGACGCGATCGCGAAAAAGTCGGAGTACCGCCGTTTCGCCATCCGAGGTGCGGACGGGCAGGGCGCGTTGGATGATTTGAGCGCATTGTATGAGACGTTGACCCGTCGTTTCCGCCATGGCAACATCGCCGGCGATTCCGGGGAAAGCATGGACAACGAGCGTCGGATGGCCACGCAAAATGATAGGTCGGATGGCACGAATGGTCCTGAAACGGATGCCGTGCAGCAGAACACCAACCGTCGCCATTTCGCCTATAAGCCGAATCTGGTCGTGGTCGATGGCGGCAAACCGCAGGTGATGGCGGCGGCCGAGGCGCTTGCCGACTGCGGCGTGGACGATGTGGCCGTCTGCGGATTGGCGAAGCGTCTTGAGGAGGTTTGGGTGCCGGATGACGACTATCCGATCATCCTCAAGCGACAATCCGAAGGCATGTATCTGCTGCAGCGGGTGCGTGACGAATCGCATCGTTTCGCCATCACCTACCATCGTCAGACCAGACGCAAAGGAGCTTTGCGTTCCGCTTTGGACGACATTCCCGGCATCGGCGAAGCCTATCAGAAACGGCTTCTCAACCATTTCGGCTCCGTACGCGCCATGCGTGAGGCGAGCGTGGAGGATTTCGAACAGGTCAAAGGCATCGGCCATGCCAAGGCCGAGAACATTTACCAGGCATTGCATTCGTCCGTTGACATTGCTTCGAAGGCGGAGGATGCCCTCCGAACAGTGAAATCGGATGGAAACAGTCCGAAAGATGAAAAGAAATAGAATCTGTAACGAGCAATCGCTTCTGCGTTGCTAGCATGATGAATGGTGAGAGTAAGGGAGGGAACATGACCGAGGTGGACCATCGGTGCGCGGTCCTTGGCAAACCCATCGCGCATTCGCTTTCCCCTGTATTGCATAATGCGGCCTATCGAGCTCTAGGACTTGACAGCTGGTCGTATGGCAGGCACGAGGTCGGCGAGACGGAGCTTGAGGATTTTTTGGAGTCGCTTGATTCCAGCTGGGCGGGACTGAGCCTGACCATGCCGTTGAAGAAGACCATCCAGCCATATGGCGTGCCATGCAACGCGTGGGCGAAAGAGCTGAAGGTGGCCAACACCGCCGTCTTCGACTGGTCTGGCGCGAACGATAAGAACGCCGCCATCCCTGCGATCAGGCTCTACAACACGGATGTGAAGGGAATTGAGCTCGCCTTCGAGCACTCGTATCGGCACGTGGCATGCGGATGGATTCTGGACAAGACGGCGAGGCGGTGATCATCGGCAATGGCAACACCGCCACCTCGGCTTTGGCGGCCTGCACCGAGATGCCCCACATTGGACATGTCACCGTCGTGGCACGCCATCCCGATAAGAACGAGGCGCTTGAACCATTGGCGGAAAGCCATATGGGCGTCGGCTCCATAAGCATCGTCGCCATGGACCATGCGGCGAATCTGCTGTCCCATGCGGACGTCGTCATCAACACCATCCCCGGCCTTGCCGCCGATCCGATCGCCGAGGCGTTTGCCTCAGCCGGCATAGTCACGAATGGCACGCTACTCGACGTGGTCTATGATCCCCGCCCGACCAAGCTCATGCAGGCCTGGAGGTCATGCGGCGGCACCGCCATCGGCGGCGAGGAGATGCTGCTGTACCAAGCCATGATTCAAGTCTGGCTGATGACCGGCATATGGGACAACGATCCGCCGACCGAGCCCACCAGCCATCAGAAAGTCGAAGCATTGGAGCATGCCATGCGCTCCGCGCTTAAGGAGGCCCTGTGATGAACGAAAAGAACAACGCCGTCAACCAGGCAGGCAGACATACGAGCGCGCCTTCTCCGGCCGCAGGCTTCGAAGTGCTGCTCATCACCGGCATGAGCGGCGCGGGCCGGTCCCACGCGGCCAACAGCATCGAGGACATGGGCTGGTATGTGGTCGACAACATGCCGCCGAAACTGCTTGTCCCGCTGGTGGACATGATGACCAGCTCCGGTTCGAACATCCACAAACTCGCCGCGGTCATCGACGTGAGGTCACGTGACTATTTCGACGACCTGTCCGCCGTGCTGAGCCATCTGGACGATCTTGGGGTGAAGACCCGCATCCTGTTCCTCGACGCCAGCAACGAGGTGCTCATCAAGCGCTACGAATCCGTGCGCAGGCCCCATCCGCTGCAGCAGGGCAATCGTCTGATCGACGGCATCCTTGAGGAACGCGACCTGCTGAAGAACCTCAAAGAGCACGCCGACATCGTCATCGACACCTCGGCATTGAGCATCCATCAGCTGTCCACGAAACTGTACGAGGGTCTGCTTGGTTCCGGACCGACCACGGTTTCCGTGCATATCTTCAGTTTCGGATTCAAATACGGCATTCCGATAGACGCCGATTTCGTGGCGGACGTCCGGTTCCTTCCCAACCCGTTCTGGGTGCCGGAGCTTCGTTCGCTGACGGGCAAGGACAAACCGGTCAGCGACTACGTGCTCTCCAGCGAGGGCGCGGAGGAGTTCCTTGACGCCTACGAGAAAGCCATCGCCATCGCCATCGAAGGTTATGCGCAGGAAGACAAGCACTATGTGACCATCGCGTTCGGATGCACCGGCGGCCAGCACCGTTCCGTGGCCATGAGCGAGGCCTTGGCCAAGCGCCTGCGTGCGCGTGGTCTCACGGTCTCCGTATCGGCCCGCGAGCTGGACAAGCGTTCGGCCGATTGATGACCGCATTGTGAGAAGACAGTATCCAAATACAAAGAAAAGCTGCCGGCTTTGTCCAAGTTATTCGGTATCACAGTAAGCCGGTAGCAGTGCGGGTCGAGTCCGCGACTCGCCTGAAATTATAGGGAAGAACAGGAAAGTAGGAGGTTGGCTCTTGGCTCTTCTGGATGACGTCAAAAGCGAGCTGGCCGCAATCGACAACGAGTTGCCCATCGCCAAAAAGGCACAGGCGACTGCGATGATTCGATTCGGCAATGGTTTGCACTCGGTGGATCACCACATTCTCGTGCAGGCGCAGCTTGATTCCCAAGACGCGGCCATATGGCTGCAGGACACCATCAGAAATCTGTACGGCCACGAAGCCACGCTTACCCCCGTTTCCAGGCAGACGCCGACCGGCGTGGTGCAGCGCTTCATAGTCCGCGTCCCCAAGGGCAGCGCGGCTCTGGTGCTGCAGACCGGCCTGTACAGCCGTTACACCAAAAACATGGTGCTGGGTCTGCCGGGCGACATCATCAACGGCAAGATCGCCAGATCAAGGCCGCCTGGCGTGGCGCGTTCCTCGCAGGCGGACACCTGTCCGACCCGGGCAAGGCCAGCTATCTCGAAATCGTATGTCCGAATCATGAGGCCGCGCTGGCGCTGGTCTCCACCGCGCGTCGTCTCGGCATCACCGCCAAGCCGCGTAAGCTGCGCAGCTCCGAACGTGTGACGTTGCGCGACCCCGATGCCATCGAACGCATGCTCATCCTCATGGGCGCCCTCATTCCGCCCGCGAATGGACCGGAAAGCGTTCCGACGGAGAGGCCCGAGGCAAGGCGAACCGTCTGGCGAACTTCGATGACGCCAACATGCGCCGTAGCGCCAAGGCCGCCGCGGAAGCCTGCGATAGGTCCGCCAGGCCTTTGAAATCCTCGGCGACGACGTTCCGGACAATCTTAAATCCGCCGGCCAGCTCCGACTCGACCATGCCGACGCGTCCCTTGAGCAGCTGGGCCGTCTCGCCGACCCGCCAATCACCAAGGACGCGATCGCCGGACGTATCCGTCGACTGCTGCAATTGGCTGAGAAAACGGAGAAGGCACGCCGTCAAGCGGCCTGATTTTCGTTTCCGGAACAAAACACCATGCGACTTTTCCGTCGTATGGTGTTTTTTGTTCGTTTGGGCTTGTATTATGCGTAAGTGGCAATATGGCCATTCCAGCTTACAAGCGGCTAGGAAAGGATATACATGAAGACATTCAAGGATCTTGGAGATCTCAAGGGCAAGCGCGTTCTGGTTCGCGCCGATTTCAACGTTCCGCTGGACGGCACCACGATCACCGATGATGGTCGTATCAAGGCCGCCCTGCCGACCATCAAGGCTCTGCGCGAACAGGGTGCGAAGGTCATTCTGATGGCTCATCTCGGCCGTCCGAAGGGCAAGGTCGTTCCGGAACTGTCCCTGGCTCCGGTCGCCGCCCGTCTCGGCGAGCTGCTCGGCATCACCGTTCCGCTGGCTGCCGACACCTATGGTGAGGACGCCCAGGCCAAGGTCGCCGCTATGAACGATGGCGACGTCGTGCTGCTGCAGAACGTGCGTTTCAACCCGGAGGAGACCAGCAAGGATCCGGAGGAGCGTGCCGCATACGCCAAGAAGATCGCCGCTCTCGGTGAGGTCTTCGTCTCCGACGCTTCGGTGTCGTGCACCGCGCCCAGGGCTCCAACTATGATGTCGCCGCCGATCTGCCGGCCGCCGCTGGCCTGCTGGTCGAGAAGGAAGTCAAGGCACTGTCCCGCGCCACCGTGAACCCGGAGCGTCCGCTGACCGTCGTGCTCGGCGGCTCCAAGGTCTCCGACAAACTCGGCGTGATCGACAACCTGCTGGACAAGGCCAACCGTCTGGTCATCGGCGGTGGCATGGCGTACACCTTCCTCAAGGCCAAGGCTACGAGGTCGGCACCTCCCTGCTGGAAGAGGACCAGATCGAAACCGTCAAGGGCTACATGGAGCGCGCCGAGAAGAACGGCGTCGAACTCGTGCTGCCGACCGATGTCGTCATCAACCCGGTCTTCCCGAAATCCGATGAGGACATCGCTCCGGAAGTCGTGGCCGCCGATGCCATTCCGGCCGACAAGATGGGTCTGGACATCGGTCCGGAATCCCAGAAGCTCTTCCACGATAAGATCGTCGATTCCAAGACCGTCGTGTGGAACGGCCCGATGGGCGTGTTCGAGGTCCCGACCTTCGCTGAAGGCACCAAGGCCGTGGCCCAGGCTCTCGTCGATGCCACTGCTGCCGGCGCATTCACCATCGTCGGTGGTGGCGATTCCGCTTCCGCAGTGCGCAACCTCGGCTTCCCGGAGGATGGCTTCTCGCACATCTCCACCGGTGGCGGCGCCTCCCTCGAGTTCCTCGAGGGCAAGGAACTGCCGGGCCTGAAGGTGCTCGACTGATCTCAGAATCATGAAGGGGTGCTTCCTCATCAGTGGGTGGGGGAGCACCTTTTGCGTATTTCGCATACAATGTCACAAGAACGACCTTTCGCTTTGACGAGCACGGACGGGAGACGACGAATATTATGGGGCCGAAACGGATTCCTTTGGTGGCCGGAAACTGGAAGATGAATTTCGATCATCTTGAAGCGACGTATTTCATACAGCAGCTTGCATGGAATCTTCGGGCCGTCCATTTCGACTACAAACGTTGCGAAATCGCATTGATGCCGTCATTCACCTCACTCCGCAGCGTGCAGGTCGCCGTCGAATCGGACAATCTGAAAATCCGCTACGGGGCCCAAGCCGTCTCAGTCACCTCGCAGGGAGCGTTCACCGGCGACGTCTCCGCCGATATGATCGCCCATCTCGGCTGCTCGTACGTGATCGTCGGCCATTCGGAACGACGCAAATACCATCCCGAAGACGACGCGAACATCGTCGACCAGGTGAGGGCCGTGCTTGCTGCCGGCATGCAGCCGATACTTTGCGTCGGAGAAAGCTACGAGGAACGGCGCAAAGGCATAGAGCTCGATTTCGCGGTCGGCCAGGTGCACGACGTGACGCGGGACCTGTCCGATGAGGAGGCCGCGAAGCTGATTGTGGCGTACGAGCCGGTATGGGCGATCGGCACCGGCATGGTGCTACGCCTCAGTCGGCACAGGACGCGGCCAGGGCGATCCGAAACGACCTGTCCGATACGTTCGGAACACGGGTCGGCGAAACGGTGCGAATCCTGTACGGCGGTTCGGTGTCCTCGAAAAACGCGGTGGAACTGATCAACGAGCCGGATGTGGACGGCTTCCTGATCGGCGGCTCCGCGTTGAAGGTCGATGAACTCACACGCATCTGCAAGCTGACATTGGAAACAACCGCCTGAAAACTTTTAAAAAGCATGGTTGGACGCTCGATTTTTTCAACACCATGCGCTATTATCAGAAACAGTGTTTACGAACTGGAGGTTCACCCGTGTCCGCTATGGCTACTGTCAAGCTTGTGCTGCAGATTCTTCTTGTCATCCTCAGCCTCTTGCTCACCTTGCTTATCCTTATGCACAAGGGTAAAGGCGGCGGCTTGTCCGACATGTTCGGCGGCGGACTCACCCAGAACGCGGGTTCCTCCGGTGTCGCGGAAAAGAACCTGAACCGTTGGACCGTCATCATCGCCCTGCTGTGGGTGGCCATCATCATCGCCCTCGGTCTGATGACGAAATTCAACCTCATCTGATTGACGTAATTTGGTTTGGCCCATGACCGGCTTCACGGTCATGGCCAAACTTGTCTCCGGCTAGATTGCTCCCGCAAAGGATTCAAATGACTTCGACAAACAACACCTATGATGACGTGACCATGGTCGTCGCCGATCTGGACGGCACACTGCTGCACGACGGAAAGACTTTCGAGGACCGTTTCCTGACGCAACGATCCATTGACAGCATCAACCGCATGCACGACGCCGGCATCAAATTCGTGGTGGAGACCGCGCGACCGGTCAGCACCGGCTACTCGTTCGTGCAGAAGCTTCCGGTTGACGCCGTCGCCTATCTCAACGGGGCGCTGTTGGATTTCAACCCCGTCTCGTCCGATTACGATATGCTCACCTCACCGACACTGCCGAAGGACGGACATCTGCAGAAGATCGGATTCTCTTCGAAAAGGGCCTGCGAGGTCTGCAAGTACCTGCTGGAGGAACTGCCTGGCATGGAAGTGGGCATCGTCATGGATGATGTCAGGTACACGAATTTCGACGTCACGAAATACTGGAAGACGCAGACCTGGCGATACACGGATTTCGATGACGTTCCGGACGGCACCGCGGACAAGCTGATCCTGTTCCCGAACGAGGAGCAGTGGAAGCGTGTGGGACGGCTCATCCCCGACGATTTCGACGTGCATATCTCCGAAGGCTCGCTGTGGATGCTGATGAATCCGCAGGCCAATAAGGAGCATGCATTGAGCATCCTCGCCGATCGCATGTTGACGCCGTTGTCACGGACCGTCTCATTCGGCGACGATTTGGTGGACATCGCCATGCTTCGTGAATCCGGCAGGGGAGTGGCCGTGGCCAACGCGAACCCCGACGTGTTGAAAATCGCCGATGAGATCTGCCCTTCGAACAATGATGACGGCGTGGCCCAATGGTTGAGAACAATCTGCTTTGACCGACCCCCCCACATGGAGTCTTTTCACGGAATTGAACTCATTCATGCAGCGGCATGAAACACATCCACCAAAATTGAACTCTTTGTCTTTCTTGGTGTACTGTCGTGCTATTCTTTGAACTAGCTTTTGTTTAAATTGAACTGGAAGGATAGGCATGACGGAATCATTCTCGACCAGATTGAATGATGCCATGGCATTACGCGAGCTTAAACAGATTGATTTCGTTCATGCTGCGGAAAAGTTCAATATCAAGCTCGGCAAAAGCCATATGAGCCAATACGTCAGTGGCAAAACCGTTCCCCGTGCCGATATCGCGCATTTCCTTGCCGCGTATCTGCGGGTCAACGAGGATTGGCTGATGGGCAAGGATGTTCCCATGGAAGAGCATGCCGCGATTTTGCCGGATTTTGCCGGTGAACAGCCCGACCATGTTGACGATGCATCCGAGCAACCGACAGAAGGAAGAACCATGCGCACTTTTACGAAATCCCACAAGCTCGACAACGTGCTGTACGACGTCCGTGGACCGGTCGCCGACGAGGCCGCGCGCATGGAGGCCGCCGGCACGCACATCCTGAAACTCAATATCGGCAATCCGGCACCGTTCGGCTTCCACACGCCGGATGAAGTGGTCTACGACATGTCGCAGCAGCTGCCCGACACGGAAGGCTATTCGCCGTCGAAGGGCCTGTTCTCCGCGCGCAAAGCCATCATGCAGTATGCGCAGCTGAAGAACATCCCCAACGTGTCCATCGACGACATCTACACCGGCAACGGCGTCAGCGAACTTATCAACCTGTCCTTATCCGCGTTGCTGGACAACGGCGACGAGGTACTCGTGCCGTCGCCGGATTATCCGCTGTGGACAGCTTGCGTGAATCTGGCCGGCGGAACCGCGGTGCATTACGTCTGCGATGAGGATTCCGAATGGTATCCGGACATCGACGACATGCGTTCCAAGATTACCGACAAGACCAAGGCGATCGTCATCATCAATCCGAACAATCCGACCGGCGCGCTGTATCCGAAGGAAGTGCTTCAGCAGATTGTCGATCTTGCGCGAGAGCACCAGCTCATGATCTTCTCGGATGAGATCTACGACCGTCTGGTCATGGATGGGTTGGAGCACATCTCCATCGCGTCCCTTGCGCCTGACCTGTTCTGCGTGACGTTCTCTGGATTGTCGAAGTCCCATATGATCGCCGGCTGGCGTGTCGGCTGGATGGTGCTGAGCGGCAACAAGCGTCTCGCCAAGGATTACATCGAGGGTCTGAACATGCTGGCCAACATGCGTATGTGCTCGAACGTGCCTGCGCAGTCGGTGGTGCAGACCGCATTGGGCGGCCATCAAAGCGTCAAGGATTATCTGGTGCCCGGCGGCCGCATCTACGATCAGCGCGAGTTGGTGTACAACATGCTCAACGATATTCCAGGCATCACCGCGGTCAAACCGAAAGCGGCGTTCTACATCTTCCCGAAGATCGATGTGAAGAAGTTCAACATCCATTCCGATGAGCAGTTCGCGCTTGACCTGCTGCATGACAAGCATATCCTCATCAGCCACGGCGGTGCGTTCAACTGGCAGGAACCGGACCACTTCCGTGTGGTCTATCTGCCTCGCATCAGCATGTTGAAGGAGACCATCGGCGAAATCGGCGACTTCTTCAGCACGTATTGGCAGGCTTGATTTTCGGTTCGCTTTTCTTTCGATTATGCCGCGATCTGATATCGCGGCCTTTTTGTCTTTCCGTACGTCTTCTGCGCGTATTATTTCGGCATACGAAAAAGAGGTCTCCATCAAAAGATGGAGACCTCTCGCTTTTATCCGTTTAACGGTGCTGTATCAGCGAATGATTCAGCCGTTGACGCGGTCGATGCCAGCCTGGACGTCGGCGAGGACGGTGTCCCAGGACTTGATGAAGGCTGCTACGCCGTCAGCCTCCAGCTTGTCGGTGACATCCTTGATGTTGATGCCCAGATCGGCGAGCTTGTTCATGATGGCGTGGGACTCTTCGTAGGTGCCTTGATGGACGGAGCGCCATTGCCGTGATCGGCGAGAGCGTTCAGGGTCTTCTCCGGCATGGTGTTGACGACGAACGGAGCAACGAGCTCGTCGACGTACTTGCAGTCGGAGTAGGCGGCGTTCTTGGTGCCGGTGGAGGCCCACAGCGGACGCTGCTTCTTGGCGCCCTTGGCTTCAAGAGCAGCCCAACGCGGATCGTTGGCGAACTTGTTCTCGAACAGCTCGTAAGCCAGGCGAGCGTTGGCCACAGCGGCCTTGCCCTCGAGAGCCTTGGCTTCGTCGGAGCCGTTGGCTTCCAGCAGCTTGTCCACAGCGGTGTCCACGCGGGAGACGAAGAAGGAAGCGACGGAGCCGATGTGCTTCAGGTCGTGGCCGTTGGCGTCAGCTGGGCGATGCCCTCGATGTAGGCGTCGATGACCTGCTCGTAACGCTCCAGGGAGAAGATCAGGGTGACGTTCACGGAGATGCCCTTGGCCAGGGTGGCGGTGATTGCCGGCAGGCCTTCGAGGGTGGCCGGAATCTTGATCATGGCGTTCGGACGGTTCACCTTGGCCCAGAGTTCCTCGGCCTGCTTCTCGGTGGCCTCGGTCTCGTGAGCCAGACGCGGATCCACTTCGATGGAGACGCGGCCGTCAACGAAATCGGACTTCTCGGCAACCTCACGGAAGATGTCGGTGGCGTTGCGCACGTCGGTGGTGGTGAGCTCGCGCACGGCGGTCTCAACGTCGACCTTGCCCAGTTCCTTCAGCTGCGGATCGTACGGGCCGACCTCGTGCAGAGCCTTCTGGAAGATGGACGGGTTGGTGGTCACGCCGACAACGTTCTTGTTGGCGATGAGATCCTGCAGAGAGCCGGACTCGATGCGGGAGCGGGACAGGTCGTCCAGCCAGATCGAGACACCGGAGTCAGAGGTGCGCTGAGTTGCTTCAGTCATTGTTTTTTCTCCTTGATACCTTTTTGGATCAAATCTTGTTTATCGGTGAAAGGGGAGGGGCACATGCTGTCGTGTCCCTCCCCGTATCATCACTTGGCGGCTTCGACTTCCGCGATGGAGCCTTGGCGGCTTCCACAACGTGCTCGGCGGTGATGCCCAGATCGATCATGTTCTGAGCGCCATCACCCTGCAGGCCGAACTGCTCGATGGACACCGGCTTGCCGTAGGAGCCGAGGTACTTGTACCACGGCATGGCAACGCCGGCCTCGACGGAGACGCGGGCCTTGACGGCGGCCGGAAGCACGGCCTCCTTGTATTCGGCGTCCTGCTCCTCGAACCATTCCACGCACGGCACGGACACGACGCGGGCCTTGATGCCCTCGCCGGCCAGGGTCTTGGCAGCGGACACAGCCCACTGGACTTCGGAACCGGTGGCCATGATGATGACGTCCGGGGTGCCCTCGGTGTCAACGAGCACGTAAGCGCCTTCTTCACGCCGTCCTTGGCCTTCTCAGCGGTCTCGGCGAGAACCGGGACGCCTGACGGGTCAGAACCATAGCGGTCGGCAGGGTGTTCTTCTTCTCGAAGAAGTAACGGTAGGCTTCAGCGGTCTCGTAAGCGTCGGCCGGACGAGCGACCTCGAGCTGCGGGATGGCGCGGAAGGAAGCCAGATGCTCCACCGGCTGGTGGGTCGGGCCATCTTCGCCGACTGCGACGGAGTCGTGGGACCACACGTACAGGTTCGGAATCTGCATGAGAGCGGCCAGACGCACGGCGGAACGCTCGTAATCGGAGAACATGAAGAAGGTGCCGCCGTACGGACGGGTGTGGGAGCCCAGCAGGATGCCGTTGGTGATGGTGCCCATGGTGAACTCGCGCACGCCGAAGTGGAGCTGACGGCCGTACTTGCTGCAGTTCGGCCACTGCTTGGTGGCGCACTCAGCCGGGGCGAAGGTCTCAGCGCCCTTGAGGTCGGTCTTGTTGGAGCCGCCGAGGTCGGCGGAGCCGCCCCAGAGTTCCGGCATGACGGCTGCGATGGCGTTCAGAGTGGAGCCGGAAGCGCCACGGGTGGCGACGTTCTTGCCGACTTCGAAAGTGGCCTCGAGGTCGTCGATGGCCTTGTCGAAGCCTTCCGGAAGCTCGCCGGCCTTGATGCGGTCGTACAGGGCAGCCTTGTCCGGGTTGGCCTTGCGCCATGCGTCGTACTTCTCGTCCCATTCCTTGTGGGCTTCGAGACCGCGCTCGGCGACCTTGCGGGCGTGGGCGAGGGCCTCTTCGTCAACGTGGAAGGACTCCTCCGGGTCGTAGCCGAGGAGCTTCTTGAGGCCGGCGACGGCCTCGGCGCCCAGCTTGGAGCCGTGGGAGGACGGGTCGTTGGTCTTGCCCGGGGTCGGCCATGCGATCAGGGTGTCGACCTTGATGAGCTTCGGCTGGTTCGGGGCGGCGGCGCGGGCCTTGGCGATGGTGTCAGCCAGGCCTTCGACGTCCTCCTTGTAGGAGCCGTCAGGTGGATGAAGCTGAACTCGTCGGTGTACCAGCCGTATGCCTGGAAGCGCTTGAGCACGTCCTCGGCCAGCACCAGGTTGGTGTCGCCTTCGATCTGGATGCGGTTGGCATCGAAGATCACGGTCAGGTTACCGAGCTGCTGGTTGGCGGCGAGGGAGGCGGCTTCGCCGGAGATGCCCTCTTCGATATCGCCTTCACCGCAGATGACCCAGATGTTGTGGTCGAACGGGGACTCGCCTTCCGGAGCTTCCGGATCGAGCAGGCCACGCTGGAAACGCTGGCCATAGGCGAAGCCGATGGCGGAGGCGAAGCCCTGGCCCAGCGGACCGGTGGTCATTTCGATGCCCGGGGTCAGGCCGTATTCCGGATGACCGGGGTACGGGTGTCAGCGCCGCCACGGAAGTTCTTCAGATCGTCCAGGGTCAGGCCGTAGCCGGAGAAGTACAGCTGGACGTACTGGGTGAGGGAGGCGTGGCCACCGGAAAGAATGAAGCGATCGCGGCCTTCCCAGTTGGGGTCGTTCGGATCATGCTTGATGAAGTGCTGGTACAGGGTGTAGGCGATAGGCGCCAGGGAGACGGGGGAACCGGGTGGCCGTGTCCCGCACGCTCAACCGCGTCGGCCGACAGGACCTTGGCCATCTTGATGGCGCGTTCGTCCAGCTCGGTCTCCTTGAATTCGGTCATGGATTACTTTCCTTCCAATTGGTCGGGCCGCGTATCCGGCTTGTGCCGAGCGCTCGACGCCCTCACATTGCGTTTCCCATAGTAGCGATGTGAGGTGACGTTGTGGTGAAATTTTGGCGTGTTTTGGTAGTTTGTGTGCTGTTAGCGCTCACAATTAACATTCGCGTGAACTTCAGATGTTCGTTTGTCGATATATCTCCCAATGCCAGTCGCCGCAAGCCTTTGCCGCATGAAGGAAACTACTCTGGAAGCGAACGAATTAGCACTCCGGGCGCCGGAGTGCTAAAACATTAAAAGAAGTTTTCCGGGTACGTCTCATCAGCACCGTCAAACATAAGGCGTACCGGCACACACCTATGCATAAGGAGGCGCGCATGGCGCAATCAAGACGCATGCTGGTGTTGCGTGCCGTGGTCGAGGATTACATCCGTTCTCAGGAACCGGTGGGTTCCACCACACTGACCCGGGATCATGACCTCGGCGTCAGCTCCGCCACCGTGCGCAACGACATGGCGGCCTTGGAAGATGAAGGCTATCTTATTCAGCCGCACACTTCGGCCGGCAGGGTGCCGACCGAAAAAGGTACCGTTACTTCGTCGACCGTTTGGCGACGGTCGTTCCGCTATCGGAGGCCCAGCGCCGCGGCATCAACAGCTTTCTGTCCGGATCGGTCAATCTGCAGGACACGCTGCAGCGGGCCGCCCGGCTGCTGGCGCAGATCACCGGACAGGTCGCCGTCGTGGCCGCGCCGTCACTGTCGAAGTCGACATTGCGGCATATCGAAATCGTGCCAGTGTCCATTAATACGCTGCTTGCCGTAGTGATCACCGATACCGGCCGTGTCGCGCAGCATATCCTCAACGTCACGAAATTGCCGGACGTGACGACGCTCACTCATCTGACCAACGAGATCAACACGCAATGCTCCGGCGTTTCGCTGACCCGCACGGCCGATTGCGTACGACAGATGGGAGCGCGCAAGGAATACCATGCGATCAGCACGCTTGCGGAAACGCTTGCGCAGGCCTTTGATGGCATGGCGGATGACGAACGCGCGAGCGAATTGTACATGGCGGGCACTTCACGGCTTGCGCATCAACGCACGGTGGCCGACCTGGCCCCGCTGTTCGACGCGTTGGAGGAGCAGGTGGTGCTCATGAAGTTGATGAGCTCGCTGAGCGAAACCACGCAATCCGACGGCGTCGGAGTGGCGATCGGTTCCGAAACGCACACGCCCGGTTTGCTGCACGCCTCAGTGGTAACCAGTGGCTACGGGCGTACCTCCGCGGCCGCCACGGACGGCGCGACGCATGCGGCCGCATCATCACAGACGGAAAATCAAAGCGGTGATGATACGCAGCAGGCGGGCGAACCGGTCGCATTCGTCGGATCGATCGGGCCGACGCATATGGACTACGCGGCGACCATGGCCGCCGTGAGGGCGGTCGCCAGATATCTGACGGCGTTCCTCGCCCACGATGAAGGTCAGCCGGCCGACTGACCCCGCCTTATGGCACAATGACACGCAGAACCAACAGGGAGAAAGAATAATCGTGACGGACTATTACGAAGTGCTGGGCGTCGACCGTTCGGCAAGCGACGACGAGATCAAAAAGGCGTATCGAAAGATGAGCCGCAAATACCATCCCGACATCGCAGGTCCGGAATTCGAAGACAAGTTCAAGGAAGTCAACAACGCGTACGATGTGCTGTCGGATCCTAAGAAACGGCAGATGTACGATGCCGGCGTCGATCCGAACGATCCGAATGCGGGCGGCATGCACGGTGGCGGATTCGGTGGCGGATTCGGCGATATGGGGGACATCTTCAGCATGTTCACCGGTGGCGGATTCGGTGGCACCGGCGGTGGACCGACTCCGCGCACCCAGCCGGGGCGTGACGCGCTTGTTTCCGCGACCATCGATTTGAAGACGGCGGTGTTCGGCGACACCACGCACGTCAAGGTCAACACGTTCGGCCTGTGCAGGAATGCGGCGGCACCGGCTGCCAGAACGGCACACAGCCCACACAATGTCCCGACTGCCACGGTCAGGGATATGCGCAGCGCGTGGTACGCACCATGCTCGGCCAGATGATGACCACCGCGCCATGCGAACGCTGCGAAGGCCATGGAACGGTCATCGAGAAGCCGTGCCCGTCCTGCCTCGGCCATGGCCGCGTGCGCGTCACCCGCAATGTCGGCGTCGCGGTGCCGGCCGGCGTGGCGAACAACACCCGTCTGCGTCTCGCTAATCAGGGTGAGGTCGGCGAAAATGGCGGCGTCGCGGGCGATTTGTATGTGGATATCCGCATCAAGCCGGATGACATGTTCACTCGTGATGACGACGATTTGCATTGTTGGATCAAGGTGCCGATGAGTTGGGCCGTATTGGGGCACGAAGTCGAAATCGACACCTTCGACGGCAGGCAGACGCTGGATATCCCAGCCGGCAGCCAGCCGGACGATACCGTGACGTTGAAGAACCTCGGCGTCACGCATCTCGACGACAAGAACGAGCGCGGCGATTTGGTGGCGCACGTAGTGGTGGAGATTCCTAAGAAGCTGTCCGATGACGAGCGGGAGCTGATTGAGCGGTTCGGCGAGATGCACGACACGGACGCCCAGCATGTTGTCGTGAAGTCCCGTCCGTCGTCCGGCGCGAAGAAGGGGTTCTTCTCCAAGCTGAAGGACGCGCTGCGCTAGTTTTCGCAATCCAATCGAATACGGGACATATGAAAAGAAGTCCGTATCCCAACTCATAACCTTGGGATACGGACTTCTTTCACATCTGGCGTGGCGGGTGATTCCCGCCTATTTGAGCAGCGACCTGCACATGGCGCGATACTGGCTCACATATCCTCCACCGAAGAACACGCAATGTCCTGCAATGGGGTAGAGCTGCCATAATGTGATGCGGTCCTGCCATCCGGCCTTAAGCGGATGCGCCGACTGATAGCCTTCGAGGATGTCCGTAAGATATGACATGCCGAACAGGTCGAGCATGGCAAGGTCTTCCTCACGGTGCCCACCGTGAGCCGCAGGGTCGATAAGCACGGCTTCGACGTCACCGGAATCAGCAGTCCACATGACGTTGCCGCTCCACAGGTCGCCATGCACGCGTGCGGGCTTGTCGTTGGCGGCCTTGCCTAGGATGTCGGGCAAGGCGTCGATAACGGCTTCAGTCAGTTCCATGTCATAGTCGGTCAGTTCGCGACGTTTCATGCCGAGTCGTACCATCGGACGCAATCTGCCGTCCGCCAGATAGGTGGCCACATCATCCCAGGCACCGGTATCCATCGGGACGGGATCCTGCAACGGCCCGAAATAGCAGGTGCCGTCGTATCCAGTTGGAGCGGAGCCAAAATGTTCGGCACCGGCATCATGCATATGAGCTAGCGCAACACCGAAATCGCGCGCGGCTTGGATGGTCGGACCGCAGGCGTTCACGCGTTCAATGTCGAGATAATCCTTGCCCCAGTCGTATACGTCGACCACGCGTGGGCCGCCCTGCGATTGCGCCTCGCCGAGCCATTTGAGGCCGCGTCCCTCGCATTCAAAGAAACCTTCGGGGCTGAATGCCCTGCTTTTGCGGTATTTGCCCATGCCGATGAGCCTTTCTCCCATGCCGGACATGCCGGCGTACTTTTGGCTCCATTGTGTGCATGGTTTGAGACAACTATGCCGGGATGCCTTGAAAACTAGACCCCTCTCGCTACTCTTGGTCACGGAAAAGCAGACGAAACCATATTTCTACGAACATAAAGAGGGTTCATGAATTTCTTCCAAGCGATTTTCCTTGGCCTGGTGCAGGCGTTGACCGAATACTTGCCGGTCTCTTCCAGCGCCCATATCCGTATCATCGGCGATTTGATGCTGGGCTCCGATCCGGGTGCCGCGTTCACCGCCATCATCCAGATCGGCACCGAGCTTGCCGTGATCCTGTATTTCCGTCATGACATCATCCGCATTCTCGGCGCGTGGTTCGGCTCCTTGTTCGGCAAGGAGGGCAAGGACTTCAAGAGCCGTATGGGCGCGCATAACCGCGACACGCAGATGGGTTGGTTCATCATCATCGGCACGCTGCCGATTCTGATTGCCGGTCTGTTGTTCAAGGACGCCATCGAAAGCACGCTGCGTAATCTGTGGATCACCGTTACCGTGCTGATTATCTTCGGTATTCTGCTGTGGGTGGTCGACGCCCGCGCCAAGCAGGTCAAGACCATGGATGAGATGACCTGGAAGGATGCGCTGATCTTCGGCATCGGTCAGATGCTGGCGCTGATTCCTGGCGTTTCCCGTTCCGGCGGCACCATCACCTTCGGCCGTGCGATGGGTTATACCGTGAGGCTGCAGTGCGCGTGAGCTTCCTGATGGCCATTCCGGCCGTGTTCGGCGCGGGCATCCTCGAAGCCGTTTCCGCGGTCAAGGATGTGGCCGCAGGCAATGCGGGAATGTTCCCGGGCTGGGGTGCGACCATCGCGGCGACCATCGTGGCGTTCGTGGTCGGCTATGTGGTGATCATCGGCTTCCTGAAGTTCGTGTCCACCTTCTCGTACAAGGCGTTCGCCATCTACCGCATCGCGCTGGCCGTTGTCGTAGCTCTGCTGCTGATCTGCGGCGTGCTGCACCCGACGGAAGTCGTTGCCGCCGCGTAAGCGTGATTCGGCGTAAATAAAGCGAATCCCGGCCATCCGTAAGGTGGCCGGGATTTTTTCGTCTGCGACCTCCTCCTGGAGGGGAACGGCTCAGACGCCGTTGCGTAGAAGTGATTCGGCCTCACGAAGCAGTTCCTCGCAGGCAGGCATGCCATTCGAGGCGATTCGCTTCGCTCTCGCGTCCAAATCGTAATCATGTTCCAGACGAGCCAAATAGTCGCCGGCATGCATGTCTGACACCAATCCATCGGCGTCGGAACGCCATTGCATGGCCTTTCTGGTCAAATCTCCTTCAATAAGCGGATACTCGATTATTAAAGACAAGGCGCGCAGCAGCTCCAAAGTGCCTTGCATGCATTCGGTATTGGCACAGTAATGCGGTACGGATACCCATATGGATGTTGTCGGAAAGCCCGCTTCGGCGGCGAAGGCGTCAAGGATGTTGGGGATGCCCACCGGACCGTTGTATTCCCTGTCGGATTCGCATTCGCAGCCGCTTTTGGAGATGTCAAGCGGCAATGGCCGTGTGTGCGGGCATTCATCGAACATGGAGCCAAGCGTGATGACATCACTTACGTCATAGTCTTCTGCGACACGTAGCGTCTGCCTGCAGTATTCCTCCCACCGGTAATTGGGTTCGGGTGCGATCTGCGCAAGCAGGTGCAGCATGGGGGAGACGGCAATGTCATAGAAAGTCGTTTGCGGCCAGATGATGCGCTTACGCCCCTGCACGGAGCAGATCATGGGCCGGGCCACCTGATAGTCGTAGAAACCTTCGTTGTCAATATGGCGCACTTCCTGCGACTCATACCGGGACACCAAATGACGGACGACGTTCGTGGCCGCTTGGCTTGCATCGTTCCATCCTTCGAATGCGGCGATAAGTATCGTCTTGGGCATTGCGCTCTCCTCACACATGCTTTTAATGTATACCGAAAACGGGTGGTGTGACACGCGCTTCAGCCATCGGTGAATACGAATAAACCAAACCGCGACACGCTGACTTGCAAATTACACGAATGTGGTTATAGTAGATACTCGTGCTCACGCAGTGAATCTGCTGGAGACATGCGGACATAGCTTAGTTGGTAAAGCGCAACCTTGCCAAGGTTGAGACCGCGGGTTCGAGTCCCGTTGTCCGCTCTAAGGTTCCGATTGATTATCGACCTTTATGGTGGGTTAGCCAAGCGGTTAGGCAGCGGCCTGCAAAGCCGTATAGACGAGTTCGACTCTCGTACCCACCTCGCATCATGTGAGATTAGTTTTCGCATGTTGACATGACCCGGGCGGTTGGCGCAGAGGTAGCGCACTTCCCTGACACGGAAGGGGTCACAAGTTCGAATCTTGTATCGCCCACTGGAGCATTGCTCCGTACAAATTAAGACTGGGTGATTGGCGCAGCGGCTAGCGCACTTCCTTCACACGGAAGGGGTCATAGGTTCGATTCCTATATCACCCACCGTTATCACAGCTCGGTTTTGCCGGGTTTTTGTTTCCATTCCTTTTCACTCTGCTTCGTCAAATAAGAATGCAAGCATCGACGCGCCGGCAAAAACAGCGATCGACGAAAAACGATTCACCACATTACACAAGAATTGCCGATGAAAATACAGAGAATCAAACGAGAGAAGCATGACTTTTGCCAAACGCATTTCTAAAATGAGTATCGTAAACAAAAAAGAAAACAAACAAGACGCAAGGTGCGTCACAGCACACCAGCAAGAAAAGGAAACATCATGAACAAGAACAAGATCTTCTCCGCAATCATGCGTGGCTTCGAAGTCAGCGGCATCAACGCTCTGTCTTCGGCTGCCGGCTCCTCTTCCGTCAACGGCGCTCTGCAGGAGATCATCGACACCCGCCGCTGATTCGGACACCACACACTGAATCCTTCTTGAAAAAGCCTGGAACGCGATTAAAAAGCGTTCCAGGCTTTTTGTTCCCCGGCAAGCGGCTACAATTGCCTATTGTGAACGAGAGACAATTGAACCTCAACCAAGCGGTTAAGGATATGGGCCCCAACGAATTGAAAGCGTACGCCGAGCTGGGGCAGAAACAACACGATGAGGCGAACCGCGAACTGGAACGACGCTGGCGCAGCTACGATGACATGCTGCCGAAGGACGAATTCGTATCCATCATCGACAAGAACGAACGGTAAATACCGTTCACAGTGTATGATTCGTGACCATGCCGGCCACAATACCGGCCAATTGCAAGGGGAGAGGGTAGAATGACAGCTATGACTGATCCGATTCCAAGCGCAGGCGAAACGACCATCATTGGTCTTCCTGCTATCACTGTACCGGTTACTTCCACCGGAGACCGTCCTCTGACGAAGGAGGACCTCAATACGATCATGCGTCTGGCCGACGGCACGGCGCTCCTGATTTCCACCAGGGGAGCGGTGTCCGGCTCGCGTTATCTCCTCGACGAGGACGAGATCACCGTGGGACGCGACCCGAGTTCCGACATCCTGCTGGACGATTCCACCGTCTCCCGCACGCACGCGGTATTCCGCAGGATTAACGGAAATTATTCGGTGATTGACGCCGGCAGCCTGAACGGCACATACGTGAACCGTCAACGAGTGGATAGCCAGGAACTGAAGAACGGCGACGAAATCATTCTGGGCAAGTTCCGTCTCGTATATTTCACCAACAAGGCCGTCATTGCCTAATGAAACGCCCGATGCGGGATAAACTGTGAGTAACGGTTTTCCTTCAATCGCCTATGGGCTCCGAATGGAAGCTCATAGGCGATTGTTTTATGGCGTGTAGGAGAAGACAATGGACGGCGAGGCAGAACCAACAATGCGGTTGCATCTGCACGTGTCGCACGCGGTGCAGGGGGAGTTGTTCCCCTCCGCGGACGCGCAGCCCGTCACACGGGGCTATCGTGGTACGGTCGCGTCAAAAGTGGCGGGTATCACGTACCGCCAGCTTGACTATTGGGCGCGTAAACAGATAGTGGAACCATCCATCACCCCGTCGCACGGATCCGGCTCACGCAGATTGTATTCGTTCAAAGATGTGGTGATTCTTGCCGTTTCCAAAAGATTGCTGGATGCCGGAATCAATCTGCAGAACGTGACCACCGCCATCGGCTTCCTCGCGCAGCGCACGCCCGAACAGTTGGCCGGCATCATCATCATGTGCGATGGGCAGAATGTGCATGAGTGCACGGACAGCGAACAGATGGTGGCTCTGCTCCAAAGCGGCAGAGCTGTGTTCGGGGTGTCCGTCGGATCGCTATGGCATCAGATCAAAGAGGCTCTAGAACATGAGGAATACGTCGATTTGACGAAGACGCCGGCATCGACAGACACCAATAGGCCAATCGACGACATTGCCGCGATACGTATGAGAAAGAAGCTGGAATCGCGACGCAAATCCCGCGCAGCAGCCTGATCGCATACAATTGGTACGATTCAGCCGGAACGTTCGAACGATATAACCCGCAGGGGAGTAGCGCATGCTTGATATTCTGCCGGCACTGTTGTGGATCATAGCCGCCGTCATCGCAGTGAACATTTGTTTGATTACTGCGATTCGAGGCAATCTGTTTTCCAAAAAACACCGCGATGTGCATCCGGTGCGTTGGTCGATCATCGCGCTGCATTTCACCTCATTGGTCATTGGCGCGTTGCCATATCCGGCATATGCGATGTTCAGGTCGGATTTCTCGGAGAGGTTCCAGCGTTTCTACGAACATGTCGGATGGCCATCGGCTGCGGTGATGGTCATGCTGATCGCAGCGGAACTTGTTTTCATGTATCTTCAGGCCCGAAACGGCATGCACAGCGAGATGGAGCGGAAGCTCAGTCAGGCCGTCAAATAGAAATCTGACATAACGTACATTATCGGCTTTTTAGGAATGACGTTTTTCCAGGCTTGAGGAAGCGTCAAACACGCGGTTCTGACATAACGGCCTCCGTCACTCAATAAATAAAAACGTGGTTGCTGCCACGATATTGCGACAGCAACCACGTAACTGGCCTACAGCGTTTCCGTTTACGGACTCAGGCGAAATACTCCTCGACGGCCTGTGCGAGTTCATCTACCGAATCCAGAATACGGTATGCGCCATGGGCTTTGAGCTCTCCGGGCTCCGCATAGCCCCAGCCACAGCCGAGGCAGTCCAAACCGCACGCTTGGCGCCGTCGGCATCGGTCCAACGGTCACCGACCATCAGTGCCTTGTCTCCTGCGTTCTCGTCGAAATCGATGTGCTGGAAAGCCCAACGGATCACTTGGTCCTTGTCAAGACGGGAATTGTCCTCGCTGGCACCGTAGATGCCGTCGACCATGGTGTCCAAGTGGAAATGCTCGCAAATCGGAATGCATTGGTATTGCGGCTTGCAGCTGGCAATCGCCAGATAGTATCCGTCGGCACGCAGTTTGGCGAGCTGCTCCGGAATACCTTGGTAAATCGTGTTGTTCAGGCGGCCGGGGACTTTCTGTCCGGGATTGTTCGGGTCGTCGAACACGGCCTCGTCGGCGTAATACTTGCGGTAAATCCTCACGCCTTCGTCAAGCTTGTCATCCGGAATGCCGTTGCGTTGCATCGATTCGCTGATGGCCGGTCCAATGAAACGATGCAATTCGGCATCGTCCGGCACCGGATATCCCATCTCTTCGAACGCCTTGACAACGCAGCCAATGATTCCTGGATCGGATTTCGTCAATGTGCCATCGAGGTCAAGCAGAACGACTTTCTTCGGATGTTCGGACATGGATCTGATTCTCCCCTTGGCTGTGTGCTATAAGAATTGATGACAGAAACAATTATGCCCGGTCTCAATGACCGGGCATTCGTTCAAGTGTCGTTCAACTGCAGGTCACTCGTAGTCCGGGAACCATCCGTCACGATGCATTTGCAGACGCTTCTCCAGCAAAGCCTTCAGTTCGTCTTCGGTACGACGTTCCATGAGCATGTCCCAGTGCGTGCGTGTCGGCTTGGCGATTTCATCAGCCTCGTCGTCATTGTCTCCTTCACGGTGCGCGACGGCGCCGCAGCGGCACTCCCACTCATCTGGGAATTCTGCGCCCTCAGCGAACGGCAGAATCGTACGATGGCCTTTCGGACACACGTATGCGACGTCGGTTCGCGCCGCAAAATCCACATTGTCATCGGATTCAAGCGACTTCGCACCGATGCTCATGCCTCGCAGGCTACGTTCCGCCATATTGCTTTTGCCTCCTTGATTATCTGCTTACTCTAAGCTACAAAACACTTCGGACGTGTCACTTATTCCCGGCGTCCGCGAAAACCGATCTCCCGATTGCGCACATGCTCAGTCGACACCTGAATAGGCGACGATGCCACGGTTGACGTTCTCGTACGCCTGTTTCGCGATCGGAGCGAGCGTTTCGGCGCGTTTACCCAGGTATGGTCCGGCCACGGCGATCTGCTGCAACACGTCGGCGAGACGTTTGCATCCGCGTACGAAATCGCCGCCGGTCAAATCGGTGCCGTACAGCACACGCGACAGGCTTTCGCCCTGAGCCCATTCGTAGACGACATCGGTGATGCCGAAATCAAGTTGGCGCGGCTCGTCGAGGGCATAGTCCTCACACAGCATGGCAATCGACGCGTGCACGCCTTTGAGCTGCGCCGCACAGACGGCGACGTTCCCCTGCATTCCTCCGGGATAATGGCGCGGCTCTCCCCCGCTGCCTCTGCGTGGCTCGTAAATCAACGACATGACGGCGCTGGCCAGCTCCGTCGCATCGAGTCCGTCGAACGCGCCATCATCGATCGCCTGGGCAAGCACCAAATCAAGCTCGCTGTACAAGTGCCGCAACAGCTGTCCACGTTCGGTAAGCCGGTAATCGATATGTTCTTTTGCGCCTTCATCAAGCCGATCGAGGTATCCGAGCTCGTTCAGCACATTGCAGATGCGGTCGAATTGACGTGCCACGGAGCCGGTGCGTGAATCGTAGCGGTGCTGCACACGTTCCAATTCACGCATTTCACGCGCCCACCGATGCCCCCATTTGAGATGCTTCTGAATATCGGGGCATTTGCGGCAGGGATGGTCCCTGCCTTTTTCGCGAAGCTCCGCGATACGCCTGTCAAGGTCTTTGAACGCTTCGCTTCGCGCCTTCTGCGTGCGGAACACCTCGTGCTTGAGTTTGCGTCGTTCGTTCTTTTCCAAGTCGCTCAAGCGCATGCGCAGCCGCATGAACTCCTTGAAGTCGCCGAACTCACAATCGAACGCCCGTTCGTATCCGTCCAACGCTTTGCGCAACGTATCCATCTGCGCTTCAAGCTGCCAGGCGGATTCGTTGGCCTCCCATTGCGCGAAGGAATGGTCAAGCGTGATGCGAGCGGTCTCGTAATCGCTGGAATTAAGCAGGTTGACGGCCATGTTGAACGTCGGTTTGAAACTGGAGTGCAGCGGGTACACGCGCTTGCTGGACAGCGCGGCGGCAGTGGCGGGAATGAAGCCATGATGGTCCACAACCACCGCATGGCCGATGGTGTCGATGCCACGTCGGCCAGCGCGTCCGGTAAGCTGGGTGAACTCCCCTGGCGTCAATCCGACATGCCCGGTCCCATCGAATTTCTCAAGTTTTTCCACCACCACGCACCGTGCCGGCATGTTGATGCCCAAGGCAAGTGTTTCCGTGGCGAAGACGACCTTCACCAGCCCCTCTTCGAACAGTCGTTCGACAATTTGGCGGAAGAGCGCCACCATGCCAGCATGATGCGGCGCGAATCCTTCCTCCAAGGCGAAGCGGAACTGCGAGAAATGCAAAGCCTTCAAATCCTCTTGACTGAGTTGGCCTTCGACCATCTCATCGACGATACGGCGGATGCGACGCATCTCGTCATCGGTGGTGAGTTCGAGTCCGGCGTTGATGCATTGTTCGACGGCCTGATCACATCCGTTGCGGGAGAAGATGAAATAGATGCCCGGCAGGATGCCGAGGAAATTCAATTCATCAATCACGGCCCAACGACGTGGCGTATGGCGTTCGGGTCTGCGGGAATGGTCGTTCCATTTGCCGCCCTTGCCGCCCTTTCGTCTGTCGGGGCGCTGCTCTCCCCTACGTTTCGCGGCCTTGCGGTCGAGCTGATCGAGCCTGCTCACCAGCTGGGCGTTGAGCTTGTCTGTCTGATTGCCGTCTTTATCACGTCGATACAGGTCGATGAGTTCCGGTTCGGTGTGGTCGTCCGCCTGAACAAGCACATGCTGTTCCAACGGCACGGGCCGTTTTTCGGACACCACCAGCGTGGTGTCGCCACGGACCGATTCAATCCATTTGGAGAAGTCCTCGACATTCGACACGGTTGCGGACAGGCCGATGATTCTCACGCTTTGGGCAGGTGGATGATCACTTCCTCCCACACCGGCCCGCGGAAACGGTCGGCGAGATAGTGCACCTCGTCAAGAATCACGTAACGCAAGGCGTCAAGCGTCATGGAATGCTCGTAGAGCATGTTGCGCAGGACCTCGGTGGTCATGACCACGATGTCGGCTTCGGAGTTGATGGACGTGTCGCCGGTAAGCAGGCCGACTCTGTCCGGCCCGTACGTTTCGACCAGATCATGGTATTTCTGATTGCTCAACGCTTTGATTGGCGTGGTGTAGAACGCTTTGACGTTACGCTCTTGGGCCAGATAGATCGCGAAATCAGCCACGACCGTCTTGCCGGCTCCGGTGGGCGCGGCGACGAGCACATTGTCGCCGGCTTCCAACGCATCATTGGCTTTGACTTGGAAATCGTCCAATTCGAATGGCATGGACCGTGCGAAACGAGACGAGACCGATTGGCGTTTGGCCTGCGTCTGTTTGAACGCCGCATAGCGTTGCGCGGGAGATAGGGCTGTGGTCATCTCGGCATCGTATGTGCCGGTGTCGTTATTGCCATGTCGACGATGATGAGTCATGGTTCCTTTTCGAATCAGTCGTTGGAATGTTTCCACTGCGCCCACTGCCGGGCATGACGGACGCGCTTTTCCTCACGGCGGCTGATGACTTCGGCATGAGCGTCGATATAACGATTGGCCGCGTCCTCAAGTGGACGTGTGAAGAACGGGGACGTGTTCTCCTTTGGTTGCGGCAACGGCTCGGACATGGCCTCGAAACGTTTGGACATGCGTCCGCCTACTTTGATGGCATCTTTGAACGCATGATATCCGCGGATGCATGCGTATGCGCCGCCGCCGACCAGCATCGTCAGCATGAACAGGACGAGTACCAGCCAAATCCACCAAGGCATAGCGCCTCCCCCGTCAGTCTTCGTTCTCTCGGTCGCCGACGCTCAGCTCATGCTGTGCTCGGGCGATGATCATCGTGCGCAACGTCTCCGGCGCGACGGCAGTAATATGACGGGCGTGCGCGATGCAGAACGCGACATACCAGGAATCGGAAGACACAATCAGATGCACCTTCTCGCCTTCGCCGCATTTCTCGACGGTGGCTCCCGACAGGCTGTCGATGAACGACAGGTCGTCCTGATTGGTTATGAACACGGCAGGTGTGCCATTGTCGAAACTCCACTTGCGCAGTTCGGATGCGGGCACGTCCGGAATGTCCACTTTTTCAGTGGGCTCGACCAGCTCCGCATGCTCGATGCGGGAGATGCGAAGCACCTGCCAGATACGAGGCTTGCCAGTAGCCTTGTTGATGGTCGTATCCGTCTTGACGAACTTCATCTTGTCCGCGGGCGCCGCGTTGGACACGTCGGTCCATACCGCCACGTAGTAAACGCCTTCGTCGACAAAAATCTTGTCTGGCGCCACTAGCTTGCGCTGTATACGGCCCGCACCGTCCGTATATTCCATGTCGAGCAGCATGCCTTTGGAGATGGCGCTCTTGACGATGGAGAAGTTCCTTGGTTCCATCTCGTATCCGGTCAGGCTCAGCCACGGCATGTCGCCAGGCTTGACGTGCTGGCGCAGTCGGCTGTACAGCGATTCCGCCTGCTCACGCAGCTTGTCCGGAAGCAAAGAGGAGTGGGCGAGATAGCTCACCGATGCGGTCAGCATGCTCAGGTACTGCTGGGAAATGCCGGCAAGGCGTTCAAGCCCCAGCGAATTCGTGGCGGAGACGATGCCTTCCGCGTCAAGCAAGGACCAATCGATATCGAAGAACTGGCTTCCGGCCATCTCGCCATCATCGGACACCGTGGTCAACGTGTTGATGTCCTTATGAATGATGTTGACGAACTTCTTCAATTCGTCATCGGACTTCGGCCTGCCGATGAATCGTTCCGCAAGTTCTTCAAGAGAGTATTCCTCACCCATGTGGGCGGACAGGAACAGCATCAGGCGAAGACGCCGATCGACCTCACTACCGGTCTGGAACGCGGAGTTCTTCTTCGGACGGCCCTTGCCTTCCTCGGTATCATCCTCATCAGTGCTGTTGCGGTTGATTTCCGGAGACACCACGGTGGAGCTGTCGGTGCCGGTGGATTCATCGGCCGGCACGAACTGCGTGGCCGCATGCAGCCGGCGGTTGAACGCGTCGACAGCTCCTGAGGGCTCACTATGGACGCACCCGGATGAGACAGCACGAACATGGCAGATCATCGGAGTCGGCGTAGGCGACATTGAGATGCTCGCATCAACATCCACAGTGGCGGCGAAACGTCGCTGATCGACCACTTTGACCAGCTCGTCGGGAATGGATTGCGTGCCAAGACCCGGCGCGATGGAATCCAAGCCAAGTCCTGGAATCGGCGTCTGCGGCACGCGCGGCGCGGTACGGGAAGCGTGCTGGGGTTCGTGCGCAGGAGCCGAGGAAATCGACATGGAGCGCGCAAGGTAATTCGCAGCGGCAAGAATCGGCAGATCCTCGTCGCCGAACAGCAGACGCACGCGCGGCTCATCGCCAAGCTGCAGACGGTAGGAAGCGAAATCCTGCCCTTCTGACTTGGAGGAATATTCCGGCTGCCTTGATTCGATGGCGATGCCCATGGCGGCGAGCTTGGCGCGGTCACGCTGGAATTGCTTGGCGAAGGCGGCCTTCGCCGCTTGATCGGCGAGCTCTCCGTACGAATCGGCATACGCCTTCACACGTTGCGCGATCTGACGTGAGGTAAGCCATTGCGGAAAGGCTGAGGAGAGCACAGCCAACACATCAAGCTCATGCTTGCCCCATTTGTCGGAAAAACGTCGCCTACCGTTACTTCCCTCAGCCATTAGTCCTCACGTCTCGTTAACGTTTCTTTTTAAGTGCTTGGCCTCGTAAGCCGCACACAACATTCTATGATAGAGGTTTTTTAAGCGATTTGTGCCTATTTCACGAAAAAACATCGTTTTCGTGTTGCATGGCCGTCCAAAATCAGACCCAATCGTCCGGTTCCACGCCCTGCGGGCCGACATATTCGCCATTCGGCACATAGCTTGGTTCGCCTTGATCCTCCAGTCGCGCGTCGCTAAACAGCATCACATCCCTGCCGAAGGTCCAATCGCCATCGATATCAACGGATTTCGCCGCGGCGAGCGAAGGCACACCGTATGGGAAACGGGCATCGAAATCGTGGATGTTCTTGTAATAGCGCGCGTCCAAATGGACGTCGGGGAAGATGTAGTTGCCGTCTTCCATCTCGTACTGGTCCGTCAGATGGAATCGGTCGGACCGCATGATGAACAAATCGTCAGTGGTCTTCACCGGCAGGAAACGCATACGGTCGACGCATACGCAGGTCGCGCCATCGAAAAGCGACACCGCGGCTCCCATGGCGGTCTCCAGCTGAATGACCGGCTCGCTGGTCGGATCGGTCGGGTCGACCGTCTTCTTATTGCGGATTACCGGAAGGGGAAGCACGCCGTCATAGGATACGAGTTTCGCTTTCAGCGCATCGATACGCACCCAAATGCTGTTCGTGTTGAAGTACGGATGCTTGTCGATGTTCTGCGCGTCGTCCTTGTCGTCTGGATGGACCTGGCTCATCTCACGCAGCATCAGACGGCCCGTGGCCTTGTCTCGCACGATGTGGCCGCCCTTACGATCGGCTGGGGTGCGTTTGGCGACCTCGATCATGAACGGTGCGCCCGTATTCTCGAAATGCTGCGCAAGCGTACGGGAGGGACGCGCGCCCAGGTTGTCGGAATTGGAGATGAAAAGGTATTTGAACCCCTGCGCCTCAAGCGCGTCAAGCAGACCGGATTCCCAAATGGTGGAGAACAGGTCGCCGTGGCCCGGCGGGCACCATTCGAGTTCCGGATTGGCCGGGAAGCTGACGGGCATTCCCGTTTCCGCGCTGATCTTCGGCTCCTGATGCTGGATGATTTCCATCGGGATGTCTTCCTGATGGAATTTCTTATTGGTCTGCAGCACCTTCATGGTGTCTTTGGAGGTACGGAAGGAGTTCATCAGAGTCAATGGCAGATCGACGCCAAGTCTGGTCCGCGCGGTCAACACCTGTCCGATGATGATGTCGATGAAACGCATCTGCCGTGCCTTGTGGCGACGTACCGGCAGCAGCGACTTGGCGCAATCGAGTCCCATCGAAGTGCCAAGACCGCCGTTAAGCTTCAGGAACGCCGTTTTGGCGAACGCGTCAACGGCCTTGTCGTGATTGATGGTCTCATACACGTCATGGAAGCTGGGAACACTGACGAGCGGTTCGACCTCGTCCTCACGAATCCAACTGCTGGCCTCCTCATTGCGCCAGACCTCGTACAGACGACGGAACTGGGCGATGGCCATGTCGGTCATTCCGTGCTTCCGCATCTTCGCGGCAGAGTATTCGAATACGTCCTCAGTCAATGTCTCTCCCTTTCGAACGGGCGTTGTTATTCGATGCGCTTATGCCATAATACGACATTCCGCCAAAATCGGGGGCATTTAGACACAGAACCAACATGAACTTCCGGTGGAGCAATTGCCGGAAAACCCTCAAATATCCGAAGCCAAACTCTCCGGAATGGATGCGACTCGCTTTCCGACACGATGTGTTTGAAAAACCGTAGAGATTATGCTATGCTTCATATTCGGTGCTTTTCGCACCGTTCGGACCATAGCGCAGTTTGGTAGCGCACTTGACTGGGGGTCAAGGGGTCGCGGGTTCAAATCCCGCTGGTCCGACCAAGAAAGCCCGTCGTTCCGCCGTTCTCACGGCATCGGAATGGCGGGGTTTTCCGTATCCAGGGGCGGTCAGGGGCGATGTACTACAGACCTCCGCCTCCGCGGCCCCATGGCGGGGAATCTCCTGACCATACGAAACAAGGCCCCTTCCGGCAGTGTGATGCCGGAAGGGGCCTGTAGAGGGCGCAGGACGGGTCATGGCGCGGGAAAACTAGATAAAACCGTACTCGCCGCCCTTCGCGGAGCCGGCTCCGGGCCAAGCAGTCCATGGGTCCGTGCGGTCGCATTGACGCCCCGTGTTCCCTTATGCGTCCCGGAGCCGTTCCAGCCACGCCACGCCGCCCGGCAGCAGGTCGGTGCGGGCGAGCTCGAGCAGAAGCGCCAGGCGTTCGTCGCCGG
>ENA-OQIG01000016-OQIG01000016.1-human-gut-metagenome-genome-assembly--contig:-NODE-16-length-95929-cov-5.620112_pt1 | contig 95929 bp, 106 predicted proteins | sample MGYA00242576_ERZ504741 | MGnify/ENA primary metagenome ERZ504741 (study PRJEB26092, sample SAMD00036436) | human gut metagenome | host: Homo sapiens | study: EMG produced TPA metagenomics assembly of... | reverse complement strand
TGAAATCCATAAAATTAAAATAAATTACTGAAAAGATGAGGATATAACTGTGACATCGCAAATTTCTAAATAATCTTTAATCGCTTTGACCCTTCAACAAGAACAATTGTTTTTTGAAACGTTCTCTGTCGCTGCTAGTGCTTTGGGAATACAATCATCTGCCCAATTATCCAAATTTGAGAAATCCAATATTATCTCCATATCATTTGCACAATATTCTAGTATAAGTCTGTATACATATTTATAATTGATTATTTCAGGATTTAAAGCATAAAATGATTCGCTATCCTCATCTTTCAAAGAATAAAATATAACTTTGTCACACTCTGTTGTAATATTAACCTCTGAAAGTGTTCCTCCAAATTGTATGTTTCCATTTGCAAGTTCATAAGAAACAATTTTTTTCATTGCATTTTTCCATTTTTTTAATGAAACATTTTTCTTAATCCGAATTTCATTATTCTTGTCCTCTTCATCATAATCTCCCTGTAAATGATACAAAAAAGATGAGTAGTCTACTGCTTGAACCATTTCATCATTAAATATTTTTTCAAAATTATTAAGTCCAAATCCCTGTGCATCTAAGCGTTCTTTTGCACGCCGAACAGTCGTCCTATACATATATTTAGTGTATGTTCCGGCATCTTTATCATCATCGTCTATATTACAATTATTTACTACAATAAGGTCATTTTTTGAAAAAAACAGACTAACGATTTTGCTATCCACATAGTTTCTAAACCAATGTAATGATAAATTTCCAATTACTATATTTGCATATTCACTCATAATTAGCTTCACACCTTTTCGCTTCATTATTCTTTTACAAATTCATAAATACAAATCTGCTCTATTGATAATGATATCACAAAAATGTTCTACTGCATATTTTAATTCAATTTTTGAATCCATTCTCTGCTTTCTTTGGGTGCATTTTTACAAAAATTCTGCATCCACATTTTATGCAAGCTAATTTCTGATTCTGTACTATCTATGTTTCCAACACGCCCACCTGTTTCCTGAAGTGCTTCCAGGCAATCCCATTCCTTTTGGAAGTCCCCAGCAAATTCCATCCATACTTTTATATGATATTCCTTAAAACCTAAATGGTAAATCAAGTAGGTCAACCTGTCAAAATCAGCTAACGGCATTTTTTCTTTTTTCAGCAATAACCTTTTATCATGCTCGCTGCATAGATATAAAAATGCAAGCTGTTCTATCTTTGCCTGCTCCATATATTTCTCCCTTCTCTTCTGTTTTGTCTCACTTTTACAACCGATTCTACCTTGTCCAATCGTTAAAATCAATACAGATGGTGCAAAAAGTGAGACAAGCCATCCTTTTACCAGAGAGGAAGAGATTTAAAATGCCAAAGCCAAGGACACAGTCTGGTGAAAAGAATCTGATCAGCCAGCGGTTGATTGAGCTTCGCAGGACTCACAATATGTCTCAGCGTGATCTTGCCTATAAACTCCAGTTAGCTGGTTACGATATGGATAAAAATGTAATCACCAGAATCGAAACAAACAAGCGTTATGTCACTGATCTTGAATTAAAAGCCATTGCTGAAATCTTTCAGGTTTCATACATATTTCTCATTGATGGCAAAGACGAATAGAAGTGACAAATGGGGAAGTTCTTTTCGGGCTTCCCCATTTTATCCATCCTTATTACAGATTCAGTAGCTCTAAGATTTTCTGCATACCAGCCTGATATAAAGATTCCGCATATAATATCCATCTTTCACTGACTTCTGTAACATATGCATCTATCGTTTTTCGCTTTTCTTTTGATAAGCCCATTGCCTGAACCTGTTCTTCATATTTTGATATTTTTTCCAGCATTCCCTGGTACACTGTATTTTCTTTAAGCTGATCCTCTACCTCATCAATCCAAGTATCCATCAGCAACTCCAGCAGTTTCTTTGTGTCACCGTCATCCTTTCCCAGTATTGCTTTTTTTATTTTCCCCAGCATAGCTCCATAAGAAATCATTTGAGCCTGTCCCATATAAAAATGGTACTGTTCTTCTATCATTTCCTTTTCGCTCTCCAGTTGGAAATATCGATGTACTGCCTTATGCTCTTCTTCTGTTAGGCTGATTGACTGATTCGACTCCATAAATGTTTCTATCACTGGATACTTCTCTGTAAGTTCCAGTATTTTCTTTTGCAGTCTCTGGTATTCCGCATCATGCTTTTTCAGATAGGTGCATACCTGTTCTCCTATCCGTATCCCCAGGCACTGCTCATTCCAGATAATATCTGGCTGTGTTGTCATATCGGTGTCTCCCTTCTGTGTAGTTTTCCTGTTCCAAGCACAAGACTATACCACACTTCTGGAAGAAAGCTATTCATCAAACCTACTGAAATCTCCTGGCAGATCCTGTGCAACTATCCCTTTCCCAACAAAAACTGTATGAAAGACTCCTTGTTCTCTCATACCAGCTATCTATTTCTTATTTAACTGAATACACATTCTTTTCTATTCTCTGTGTATCCTGTACTTATTTATGGCAAAAATCAGACTACAGACACGCTATACACTCTTATGCTACATAATCCAGTTTACTGCATCCTGGTTCGAATGTCACATTGAAAATTCCAACCTGAGAAGTAGAAATCGGTGCAAGAAAACTCCTGCCCGAAAAATACTGTGCAAAGCCATCGTTTGGTGCACCAATTGGAAATACCATCTCTTTTGCATGTGCCCGCATCGCTTCCTCTTCGTATGGCAAATCTCCTTCGCCTGTTTCCCACACTTCCTTTGCAAGATTGAAAACAGCCCATGCTTTTGGCCAACCTGCATAGAATGCGGCATGTGTGATCACTGCAGCAATCTCTTTTTGTGTCACACCATGATTTTTTGCATTTTGAAGATGATATCTTAAAGAAGAATCCGTAATTCCGGAAGCCATCAGAGCAACCACTGTAATAATGCTTCTTGTTTTTACGTCGATGTCCTGATTATTCCAGTTTTCGCCGAAAAGTACATCATCGTTAAAATGTGCAAATTCCGGTGCGAATTCACCAAGTGTATTTCTTCCTGCTGTCTGTACTATTTTTCGCATATTCTGTATACCTCCATAACGCTGTTGTTTATAAAGAGTTTACCCATTCACTGATTTCCTGTTTTGTTCCACAATTTAATAGTCTGCCTTCTGTAATAACTGCGTCTGGTGCAGATGACTGCAATTCTTTCACAGTGTTTCCAAATCCACTTCCTCCGGATGTTGCAAAAAGCACAATCTTTTTACCACTGAAATCGTAAGCTTCTAAAAATGTATTGATGATTGTCGGAGCCACATACCACCAGATTGGGAATCCCAGAAGGATCTCGTCATAAGAACTCATATCCATCTCTTTTTTCATAATCGCCGGTCTATATTTTTTATCACTCATTTCATTTCCACACTGCTTCTGGATTTCTTATTCATCCAGTCAAGATCAAGCTTTGTATATGGAACTTTCGGCTCAATCTCAAACAAATCCGCTTTTGCTTCCTCTGCGATCATCTGTGCTACTTTTTTTGTTGTTCCGCTTGCACTGAAAAATGCCACTAATTTTTTACTCATAATAAAAAGCCCCTTTCTATACGTATTTTTCACAAAAAAATAGATGTATAAGATTTACATTCATCTTACACATCTATTTTAAGCTCTATCGCTTCATTATGTCTAATGCTTATATTGAATTTTGTTTTATGCCTGAAAAGCATTAATCTCCTCGATCATTTTACGGACTGCCAAAGAATATGGGATATTCCGTCGCCAGGCAATCACCGTACTGGTCTTGATTTCAGGAGAAATTCTTCGCTGTACAAGAATATCCTCTCGCCAATACTTTGCAGCACCCTCAATTGAAATTGGATACCCCAGTCCATTTGCCGCCATAACTCCGGCATTCGTTCCAAGATTACTCGTAAAAGCAATCTGTAATTTTGAAAAGTCTTTCCCAAACCAGTTGGCAAGTTCACTTTGAACGTTCATTCTTTCCGGCAGGATCAAGGGCTTTCCAATAAGATCTTCTTTTTTTATAAACTCTTTTTCTGCCAGCGGATCATCCGGCCGCATTCCGACACACCAGTGATCGCAATCTGTGATCCGGATATAATCCAGCCCTTCGGTGTCCACCGGCTCCATGAATAATGCAATATCTACAAGTCCTTTGTTCATCATCTCATACACTGCATCTGCTGTTGCAGTATGCAATACAATCTGAACCAGCGGATATTTTTCTTTATATGTTTTACATATCTTCGCCAATGTCTCCACTGCTGCAAATTCACCGCATCCAATGGTTATCGTGCTCTCTACAACCTCTTCTTTTCCTTTCAGTTCCTCAAGCGTCCTTTCCTCAAGATTAAGAATCTCCAAGGCACGCCTTTTTAATAAAATTCCTTCATCAGTGAGCGATGTTTTCTTCCCGTTTCGAATAAATAATGTTATTCCCAGGTCCTCTTCAAATGCCGCCATTTGTCTGGATAGCGTTGGCTGGGTAATATGCAATTGTTCTGCTGCTTTTGTAAAGCTCTGTTCTTTTGCTACTGTTAAAAAATAGCGTAATAATCTTAATTCCATATCTTTATATTCCTACAAATTTTTCTTGTAACCATTCTATCATATTGCATCCCAGACATATCTGCACAAAATACCGCGGGGTATTTTTGGGTTATTTTCTAACCGCCTATGCCCTTCAGACTGTGATTTTACTGGCTTTTGGGCGAAGCTTTCAAAGAGTGCCGTGGCATATAAATAGTATTTTTATCATTGTTCTTATAACGCCTCTTCCTTTTCCACTATTATAGCTGATCGTACTTGGCCGCACTCCCTTTTGCCTTATCTACCGGATACTTTGCTTCATTCTGCGACATCTTCATATTTATGATTTCATCTGCATCCAGTTCCAGTTTGTCTAACAGATTCTGACTATAAACCAAAACATCCGCCAATTCCTCCTTGACATGTTGCAGATCATATTCTTTATCAGACCACTGAAAACACTCTAATAACTCTGCTGCCTCAATTACGATTGATTTTGCAAGATTTGCCGGCGAATGAAACTGATCCCAGTTTCGATCTTCTGTAAATTTTCTAATTCTGTCTATTGTTTCATACTTCATAATTAAATACTCCTTTATTTTGCTACTTCTAACAATGCTTTCTGACAAAGTGAAATTATTCAGTTCAGCATTTTGGGCTACGGCAACTGAATTCGGGTGAAATATCCCGCAAAGTGGGGCGTGCAGATTGCGGGAATGATTTTTCAGACACGCTCTAATGTTTCATCAACACTATTTTATACATGCAGATTTTTCTGCATCTCTTCTTTAAATTCTCTTCCTTTAAACAATATCACTGCTACAAGAAACAGGAAACATATTAACGCTCCAAACATACTTACTGTTGGATTTTTCACCACTTTGCATAAGAGTAAGATTCCCGGAAGAATCAATCCGTATCCGGCAGCCATAATTTCGTAAATAAGATACTCTCGCACAGGGCATTTCCGCACCTTAGCGGTTACAAACATCGCTGTAAGTGTAGATACACTCATGATCGGCAGCACAAGATCTACAGACCAACTGTGCCAACCGGTCAGTGCATCCCATATAAAGCAGATAATAGTACCGATAAAAAGCTGCCACATCGCATTTTTCAGCAGGTTATAGCGTTTAAAAAATCCAATCGATGAGGCAATCCACATTGTCACAACGCCTCCGGCTGTGAATAAGGTCCAGCGAATTCTAGGATGGAAGTTATACTCCGTAACAAGCATTGCTGCAACAATTGCAATACACAGAAAGCTATAAATTTTATAGACTTTCATTTCCTGTTCGCTTGGCTCATCTGTCTTTGGAAATTCAGGTTTTACTTTTTCAGATGCAATTCCCTGTTCTTTTAACAAGCGATAAAAATTACGTTCAATGTTCACTGTGTCGTATCTGGATGTAAATGCAAATGATAATTTATCCTGAAAAGAACACAAACACAATTCAAACTTAGGAGTGTTTGTGTACACACCAAATCGTTCGATATAAGGTACATAACTCGCATGTATTTTAACCGCACTCATATTAGAGAAGATTGCTGTCGTGTTATTCTCTGAATATTTTGCCCCGGCCTGAATACATAGATTTTTCAGTTCCAAAGGTGCAAGCCTCAGAATCGGATGCAGTTCCAAAGCAAGCAACTCGCTGATATGTGCTGACATCTTTTCTTTTGTCAGTTCTGTATCAAAAAATTCTTTCGTATATTTCAGTATTGCCTCAAAACTTTGATCTTGTGTAGTAAAATTATATCCCGGCTCAATCCAATTAAAAAAATTCAGCATCGATAAAGACGGGAAAAACTTTCTTAAGTTAACCGGAACCATTAACACGACCGGCTTTTTCTTTTGCATTTTAGACATTTCTTCATTTATTGCCATCATAAATAATACTGTCAAAAAGACTGTCATAGATACTCCGAGTTCCCTGCTCCGCTTCAATACTGCCTGAACTGAAACAACAGATTCATGGACGTGCAGATGATTTCCATCTTTCTTTTTTCTCCGTATCTGGAAAGCATGTAGTTTCTTTTTTTTCGGTCGTTTTCTGATCTTTTGAATAATATTTCAAAAAACTATCAACTTCTTGATCTTGTACCGTCATATCTTCTGGTAACAATGAAACTGGTTCTAATCCATTTACTTTGTGAATAAGATAGAGATAATTTTTTACCAGTTCTTTTAAGAATTCTGTCGCTCCTGTGCCATCTGTCAATACATGGAATACTTCGAAGTTGATTCGTTTTTTATAATAGGTTACTTCAAAAAGCAGTGTCTTCTTATCCTTTATATAGAGTCTACTACAAGGCTCTTTGTACTCTTCCTTTACAATCGGTCGTAAATTACATGGCTCAAGATAATGCCAGAATAATCCTTTGCGAAGCACCATTAAAAACGTAGGAAATGTTTCTATTGTCTGATTCAATGCTTCCTGCAAAACGTCAGGATTTACTTCTTCTTTCAATTCGCAGTAAAAACGAAACACTCTCGTATCTTTTTTATTACTGGCAGCAGAATATAATTTTGCTGCATTATCTAGTTTTCTCCAACGTGCTTTTTTCTTACTCACAGTGTTTCCTCTTTCAGAAATTCATTGATATAGGTGAAACTTTCCTGTACATGAAGCTGCTTGATCCCCAACGCAAAATATCCATGTAATGCATCTTTGATCCGATGTATCTCTACATAATTTCCAGCCTCTTTTAAGCGCTTCCCATATGCTTCCCCTTCATCTCGAAGTGGATCAAATTCACATGTAAGAATCAATGTATCAGGTTGATTCGCTAAATCTTCTGCTATGTATGGTGCAAAATAAGGATTCTTCTTATCCTCTTTATTTCTCGCATAAAGATCAATATAATCCTGCATCTTCCCAGCTGTCAAAAGATAATCTGTTCCATTTTCCTTAACAGATGGAAATGGTGAATTTTCTGTATAATCATTATATGTAGCCGGATAGATCAGTATCTGTCTTTTTGGCATAAATTCTCCACAATCTCTAGCCATCAAAGATAATGCTGCACAAAGATTCCCTCCGGCACTATCTCCGATCAATGTAATATTTTCGGGTTTTATGTTGAGCATAAAATCTCCGGAATATAATGTTTTCGCAACGGCATAACAATCTTCCAGACCTGCCGGGAATTTATCTTCCGGTGCCAGTCGGTATTCAACTGCAACTACATATTGTCCGGTTGCATTAGCCAGCCGGGCACAAATTCTTTCATAATTATCGATACTCTCTGTAACCCAGCCGCCGCCATGTATAAACAAAAGCATCTTTTTATCTTGAATATTATGTTTCTTTTCTTCACTCTCACGAAAACTTTTTTCAGTTGGAAAGAAAATACGAATCGGGACTGCATGACTCCCGTTATATATTTTCTCATCTATTTTTTTATAAAAAATCTTCATCGGATCCAATCGTTTTAAATCCGCCATATGACGAAATGCTTCTACTTCCACACCATCAAAAGACAGAGCTTTCAAAATCTTCTTCGCTGTCTGATTAATCAATACTATATTCTCCTTATACCCGTTCTTATGTCTGTAAAAGACTACAAGCCCATTATATCATAAAGTGCTTATTAAAGTGAATTTAATATTGCAAAAAGCACCAGCCAACTGAATGACTGATGCTTCTAACATCAATATACTTTATTTTGTATAAACTGTATTCCCTTTTGCAATTACTTCAACAAGCTGAAGTTCCTGGTCAAGAATACAAAGATCCGCATCATAGCCTTCTTCAACCTTACCTTTTCCTTTGAGGCGAAGAATATCTGCCGGATTAGATGTAATTGTAGAAATAGCTATTTCTAAAGGAATTTCTGTTTTAAATACACATTCCTTTACTTCCTTCAGAAGGCAGCTGGACTGTCCAACACCCATTCCAAGTAATTCGCCATCACTACTGTACATCGGAAGGCTTCCCTGTCCATCAGAAGAAATTGTCATACGGTCAGGATTTACTCCTGCATCCAACATCCGTTTGATACCATTACATACACGTACCTCATCACAGATAGTTTCCCAATAGTCAATATCTTCATTTCCTGTAAAGTCTACTGCTCCGCCTTTCAGCGCATACTCAATCGACTTGCCAAAAAGCATCTCATTTCGATTGATATGTGTTGGCAGTATTTGAGAAGCAGGTATCTCTGTCTCATCTACCACTCGTTCAATAAGATCTAAGCATCTTGGACTGTCGCCAAGATGAACATTTACAATACCAGCTTTCCCGGAAAGAACACCGCCAAGTCTTGTATCCGCAACAACACGTGCAAATTCCTCAAAAGTCGGCTGTGAAGAACGATGATCAGAGATCGCGATTTCTCCGGTTCCAATGATTTCCTGAATCATCATAATATCTTTTACAATACTGTCAGTCAACGTGTGAACCGGAATCTGATAACTGCCTGTATAACAGTATGCAGACATTCCCTGCTCATTCAATCCTTTTGTCTTTGCAACCAGTGCACACATATCACGACCGATTCCATCTGTTCCAAGGCAGCCAACAACTGTTGTTACTCCAAACTTCGTAAGTCCTTCCATAGTTGCTTCCGGAGTACGATTGGCGAATCCACCTTCGCCACCGCCTCCGAGTACATGAACATGACTGTCAATGAATCCCGGAGTTAAAAGTAACCCCTCTCCATTGATCATTTCTGCCTCAGAAAGAAATCCGTCTGCGCATATAGAGCCTGCATCTTTAATCTTGACAATCTTATCATTGATTATAAGTACATCTTTTTTTCCCAGATGCTGTGGGCATAGACATCAATATTCTGAATTAATTTCATCATAAATCACTCTCAATTATCAAATGTATGTTTTAGAATCCAGTTCCAACTGCAATAAGAATTGTAATAATTGCACCAATCATTAATACACCAAGGAATTTCCACATGAATTTAATCCAGTTAGACCACTCAATCTTTGCAATTGCAAGAGATCCGATCAGGCATCCTGATGTAGGAACAATCAGGTTTGTAAATGCATCACCAAGCTGGAATGCAACTACAGCTGTCTGACGTGAAACACCTAACAGGTCTGACAGTGGAGCCATGATTGGCATTGTAATCGCAGCCTGTCCTGTTCCGGATACAACGAAGAAGTTGAATACGGACTGGAACAGATACATAAGTACTGCTGCAACTGCTCCGGAAACTCCAGACAGTGCATTTGAAATATTATACATAATTGTATTAATAACCGTAGGTGTTGTCGGATCAGATCCACCAAGAACCTGCATGATGCCCTGTGCCATAGCAACAACAAGTGCAGCACCGATCAGGTCTTTTGCTCCATCTTTGAATGATGTTGCGATATCATTCAGTTTCATATCGTTCAGTTTAAAGATAACTCCAATCACACCGGAAACAATTCCCATAATGAAGAACTGAGTAGCAATCTCTGGCATGTAGTATCCTTGAGTCATAACTCCCCAAACTACCCATACTACTGTAGCAGCCAGTGTCAGAAGAACTAAAATGTGTCCAAGACCAAATGAATGTCCTTCGTCAATTCCTGTTTTTTCATTCTGCTCACGGAAATATGAATCCGTCTTATATGCGATTGAAATTGTCGGAGTCTTTTTGATCTTTGATGCATAGAACATAGTCATTCCACAGCCAAGAACTGTAAATACTACCCACATTACCATACGGAATCCTGCTCCGGAGAATACATCAATACCTGCAATACCCTGTGCAATACCTACAGAGAATGGATTCATCCAGGATGAACCGAAACCAATCTGTGTTGCAACATAAGTAACAAGAACTGCAATAACTGAATCATATCCAACTGCTACAAACAACGGACAAAGAATCATAGTAAACGGAAGTGCTTCTTCTCCCATTCCAAAAACTGCTCCACCAAGAGAAAACAGTACGAAAAGTATCGGAATCAGCAGTTTTTCTGCTCCCTTTGCCTTACGGATCAATCCAATCAATCCGGATTCAATCGCACCTGTACGGATCATGATGCCGAATGCACCACCTACTACCATAAGGAATGCGATAATCTCGATTGCAGAACTGCTTACGATTCCGTTATACATATAGTTGAAGAATCCTGTTCCACCATCTCCACTAAAGAGTGCTACTCCTTCTGTTACTACATTTCCTGCATCATCTGTCAGATACTGGAAACTTCCGTCTTTGATTACTGTACGGGTTTTCTCAACACCATTGATCATATACGAAATATCCTGTGTTTCGTAAAATCCCTTTGGTACAAGGAAAGTCAGAAGTGCAGCGACAACAACTACTAAAAAGATAATAATGTAGGTGTCAGGCACTTGAAATCCCTTGTTAAAAGACTTTAACCCTTTTCCTTCTTTTTTGCTCATTTCGAGTTTTCCTCCCATTTTTGATATACTATACCAGTGTACCATAGAATGCTTAAAATATAACTAAAAATTTACATATTTTATCAATTTTTGTCATTTTACTGTATTTTTATACATCAAAAAATAGGATTTGGCTCTGGTAATGCAAAAAAATAACGCTCCTGCCATAAAAACAACCTTTTATTTAATTCAGTCGATCACATCATTCTGAAATCTTGATAAATGTTCATAAGGTAAGATCAGTCTTCCTCTAAACAGTCCGCACCCATCATTGATCAGACTGTTATCGACTGCGGAAAACATATTTACATCCAGATCTGCCAGTTCCAGCTGCAAAAGACGTATGCCCCGTTCGTAGGCTTCATCAAAATAAACACACTCACCTTCTGGAATAGCATCGCGTCTTGCTCGCTCATCCTGCTGTTTCTTCTCATATCCCAGGTGATTTGCCGGACCAATTTCCGCAATGTCATCCATTTTCTGGGTACGCAGCTGCACTTCCATGAAAGAACGGGAACTGTTATCATAAACTGTGATATGTAATGACTGATACCCTTCCCCGCTGGTTCCACAGATATAATCCCGGTAATACATCTTCACATCTTCATTAAGAAGCGGCGACGTACTTTTCTTCACTCCATAGGCAGACTCTACCGTAAACCCTCGCTCTTCCAGGAACCCTGGAAGAACATTGGCGATCTCATAAAGATAGCGTATCGACGCCGTTTCCTGATCTTCTCCTGGTTTCAAATGACATTTGGGCATACACAACACAATTCTGTATGCAATAAAATCCCGAAAACAGCTGAGTTTATTTTTCAGTTCCGACACAGGAGGGTAGGTTCCATGTTTTGTATAATAATTATAAATATATTCCACAATATAGCCGTTAAATTTCTCTTCTGCCCGGATCAGCGATTTGATCCTTCCTTTAAATGTAAACGCAAGAAACGGATATTCATGAGCCATATATTTATAAAATTCCCGGATCTTCTGGGACTGGGCCGTAAGGAAATCATTGTGCTCTAAAAGCTCTGTGATCTGGATCAGGAAATTCACATGCATCAGATCAATCTCATTATGAGTGAGTTTCGCTTCTTTTCTCAGATCCCGGGTATATTTCTGTAAAATTTTTAAAACTGTATCTCCTGAATACAGGTAATCATTTAATGTAATCATAAGTTTTTCCTCTTTTGGAGTTAGAGCGTGTTTGAAGATTGTGGAAATGATTTTTCAAGCACGCTCTAATCTATAACCGAAATTTAGTTTTTCATTTATAGCAGTTCCATAAAATAATGAACGCACAATTATTCAAATATAACAGGGTACATCTGCAATTTAAGATATCAATCCTCTGTAAATGCATTATAATTATATACCTACTGTTCTGTCAGCCTTTAACCAAACTGCTTCTTTTTCTTCATGGGTAACAAAGATCAATGTCTTTCTCTCAGTCTTTTTCAAAATATAATCAATTGTTTTTGCTCTGGTTTTTTCATCAAGACCTCTGAGAGGTTCATCCATGATCACACAATCTGATTCTGCCAGCAATGCCCTCAGGATAGATACTCTCCTGCGCATTCCCCCACTCAGTTCGCGAACCGGTTTCTGCCATACCTCAGTAAGCGCAACTGCTTTATATGCCTCCTCCAGTTCTCTGTCTGATATTGTTTTTGTGCATACCAGTCTTATATTGGAAGCAGCGCTCAGATTTTCACACAGACGATCTTCCTGAAATACTGCACTGAGCTTCCTGTCACTTATCCCTTCTATTTCCCCTTATCAGGAACATCCAGTCTCAGAAGAAGCTGGATCAGTGTTGTTTTTCCAGAGCCGGATCTTCCTCTGATACAAGTGGTTTTCCCTTCCGGAAAAACACAGGACAAGTCTCGCAGTACCTGCTGCTCTCCGTATGCTTTACTGACATGATCTACCTTTATATCCATATCTTTTCTCCGCCTGTAACATACCTCGTAAATAATACATTTAAGAGGATTATCATAAATCAAAATTTCTATTATCTATGTTCTATCATATAAACTATCCTGCTTACAATTCCAAGAAAACACTTTTCAAATACAAAACTGATCACAATGATCACAATCGTCCACGCAAAAAGATCAGGAGTATTCAGGTATATTTTTGCATTATACAGCTTCTCTCCAATAGAACCTGAGGGTACTCCGATAACCTCTGCTGCCACTCCTGCTTTCCAGCACATCCCAAGTGAAAGTCTGCATGCAGAGAGAAAATAAGGCAGTACCTGCGATACATAAATATACCTGATCTGTCTTCTGAGATTCACACGAAATACTTTTGCCATTTCCAGTATCTTCCTGTCCGTCTGTCGTATTCCTTCAAGGATATTTGTATATATCACCGGCAGAACCATAAGAAAGGAAATAAAAACTGACAGATTTCTCGAAGGAATCCATATCAGGCACAAAATAATAAAGGATGCCACAGGTGTAGATTTGACCACTGCGATCACAGGTGCTATCAGGATTTCCACTGTTTTTGACCAATATGCCAATATTGCCAGAAAGATTCCCAGAAACACAGCCAGAAGAAATCCTGTCACAATGCGTACAAAACTAAATCCAACAGAATACCAGAAATTTCTGCTGAAAATCAGTTCAAAAAGCTTTTGGACAACAGAAACAGGAGACGCCAGAAGGATCTCCTGTTTCAGATACATACTCGCAAACTGCCAGATTGCAATCCAGAAAAGCACTGCTAATATACGAATTCCTGTATATTTCGTTCCATTGTCAGTTTTTACTCTATCGTTTGTAATAGAATGCATCATCCGGCAACTGTCCTCCTATAATCTCAGGATTCTGATCATCCAGAGTTGCCAGATATCCTGAAAGCATGGTTTTCATCTCATCGCCTTCAATAAACACAATACTGCAGTCAGGGATTGCTTTCTGTGCAACTTCTTTTGCAATAATATCATGATCTCCTATGATCTGGGCCGCAGCTTCTGTGTCACTGTTGACAAAATCTACAGATTCTTTATAAGCATCCATAAAATCATTTACTTTATCTGCATGATCCTGAACAAACTCATTGTTTGCGATCACAACTCCTGTCACAAGTTTACTTCCGTCATCCATGGAATCTTCCCACAGTTTGTTCAGATCCAGGGCAACCTTCAGCTTATCGTTTTTCATCAGCGCTGTAGTTACAAAAGGCTGCGGAAGAAGTCCGACTGCTGTCTGATCCTGCACAAGTGCGGAGACTACCTCTGCGTGCTCAGATTTAAATTCAACAGTCGCATCTTTTTCAGGGTCGATTCCATTCGCTTTAAGAACAGAGTTCAGGGCATATTCCGGAGTTGCACCCTTTCCACTGGCATAAATGGTCTTTCCCTTAAGATCCTCCACAGATTTTACACTGTCTCCATTCTCTACAAGATAGAGAACACCCAACGTATTGACCGCCAGGACACTGACATCCTTATCTGTCTTCTGATACAACGTTGCTGCCAGATTTGCCGGAACAGCTGCAATATCAAGCTTGTCCTGTACTACCATCGGAACAATCTCATCCGGAGATGCAGCAATCGTAAAATCGTATCCGTCTTCATCAAGAAGCTGCGCCATTCCCATTGCTGTCGGACCTTTCAGGGCGCCTATCCGGACAGCATCCGAAGATGATCCTTCGGATGCCCATACACTGACCTCTCCAGTGTTACCGGCCAATCCTGCACATATACACAAAGCCATTGCACAGATCATCAATTTTCTTTTCATTTTACTCAACATCCTTCTTTATTTAAGAATTTAAAAATCATTTACAGCAGTTCAGAAAAACAATGTAAATAAGACGCCAAGTTCCGTTTTTATGTCCCGGATTTCAAATCTGTCAGTATTTTTCTTAATTTACTTCCATAATCCTTTCCTGCAGCCCAGCCGCCGCCATAAGGATTTTCCTGGATTCCCAGCCATTCCACGTAAGGTGCAGTCTCTCTTGTCACGTAATCGAAGCGTTCATCTACACATTCCTGATTCAGGGAATCTGTGGAGGCGTAGGCTTTGAGATGCTGAACCTGAGCACGGATTCCTGTTCTTACATCAGGAAATGCGATTCCTTTGACCCCACCTCCGGTTGTTCCAAGACCTGCGAAATTAAACTGGTCGATTCCCGCATCACCGCCGAAACTCAACCATCCGGTTTCCAGCATTGCCTGCGCAAAGACTACTTCGCCACGTACATTCTCGCATTTGCCTCCTCTACAATAATATTGCAAAAGGTATCTATATCAGATGCTCCGCCGCCACTGAGTTCTTCAGATGGGTAAGTGCATCCCTGATTGTTGTATAATGAACACATTTCATCAACGGAAACAGTTGTTCCGCCCATAATCGTGTAGTATCCATAGGTATTATCTGTCGGGTCTTCATCGGAGATAACTTCTTCTCCGCTATTTTCTGCATTTTCGAGATATTTGGGTTTGGAGATCTGTCCCTCTCCTGAATGTTCATGTTTCCTGACTGTTTTTTTTCTGTACTATCAGTTGTTTTAGCTATTGTATCGTCATCTGGGGTATTTGCAGCATCGTCTGCCGCGCTGTTTTCTGTATCAGTGGACGCTGTCCCTTCACTGGCACTTACTAAAGCAGGTGCCCCGAACATCAGGGCACCTGTCATTGTCATAAGCAGCCAGAAATTTTTTCCCAGCACTTTTTTCATCTTATGCGTTTACCTTTCTCATTGCAGCTTCTACCACATGACCAACCAGTACAGAAGTTGTTACACTTCCAACACCGCCAGGTACAGGTGTAATAGCATCTACGATAGGCTCTACCGCTGCGTAATCAACATCACCGCAGAGTTTACCTTCTGCATTTACGTTGATACCTACATCGATGATTGTCTGACCTTCTTTTACATATTCGGCACCAACAACACCGGCGCGGCCTGCTGCTACAATAATGATATCTGCTTCACGTGCTACAGACGGCATATCTACAGTTCTTGTGTGGCAGATTGTAACAGTTGCGTTCTTTTTAACCAGCATCATTGCTGCAGGTTTACCAACAACAAGGCTTCTTCCGATCACTACTGCCTTTTTGCCTGTGCAGTCGATTCCATAATGATCAAGGATTTCCATACAAGCCTGTGGTGTACATGGCGGGAAACCGATTTTCTTACCTGTGAATACACCGGACATGGAAAGGTCTGTCATACAGTCAACGTCTTTTTCAGGAGCAAGTGCGTTTTCGATCACTGCCTGATCCAGATGTTTTGGAAGCGGACGGAATAATAATACGCCGTGAATACTGTCATCTTTGTTTACTTTATCGATAGTTGCAAGAAGCTCTTCCTGAGCAACGTCCTCCGGAAGTAAAATCTTTTCACATGCAACACCTAAAGTTTCGCAACGTTTTGTTGCTCCTCTTTCATAGGATATATCGCTTGGGTTTTCACCAACACGAATAATGCAGAGGGTAGGATTTACTCCTTTTCCCTGAAGCTCTGCTACGTTTGCTTTGATTTTCTCGTTTAATGCTGCTGTTACTTCTTTACCTAATAACTGCTTAGCCATTTGTCGTTCCCTCCGAAATTATACGTTATTATTCTATACTGTATCTGAATGATTTCAGCATAATCGCCTCATAAATCATATGCACTCTGTAAAAATTACATCTAATAAATAACTTTACACTTTGTTAAAAGAGACGGAAAACAATACAGAAATTTCTATTTTATTTACTATTATTTCAGTCTGCCAAGTACGCTGTTGAATGTGTCATCTGCGATCTTTGTATATTTCTCAAGCATCGCATCTGCTTTTCTGTTTAATTCTTCTGCATACTCTCTGTCAGCCATGGATTTTGTGTTAATGTATACGTTCAGGCTGGCACCCTGTAATGCTGCTTTACAGAAAGCTGCACCAACGCCTGCATCACTGATGGCAAGCTTAGAGCCTTTTGCACCGAATTCTACGATCAGTTCAATTGCTTCACAGCATTTCTCCATGATCTCCATTGGTACAGAGCAGGCATCTTTTAATACGATCTCCATAACTCTGGCTTTCTCAGCTTTCTCTTCTTCTGTTTCCTTTGGCATTCCATATGCCTTTGATAATGGCTCGAATACTTCTGCATCACGCTCAATCAGACGAAGGAAATCCTTCTGTAACTGATCGCATTTTGCTTTTAATTCGTACATTTCGTCTTCAACATCCGCATATTTCTTTTTTCCTACAGTAAGGCTTCCTACCATATTTCCAAGAGCAGTTCCTACTGCACCAACTAATGCAGACGCACCGCCGCCGCCCGGAACCGGAGCCTTGGATGCCAGAACTTCAACGAATTCTGTACATGTACTTGTTGAAAATCCCATTTTTTCTCCCTCTTTCTTTCTGTTTATATTTACTTATTTGACTCTGATATCTGCGGATTATCCTGCAACCTCTATAATCCTGATATCATTTGTCATTTCTGAACGCATTTCAGGTATGCTTTCAGTGAACCGATGATCACATCTCCCATAACAGCCATATCCTCTGCCTGAAAAGAAACAGGGAAGTTGTCAGAAAAGAGAATCTGTGAAGACGGTGGAAATTCATCATCGCCTTCCCAGAGGATCATCTGCACTTTGTATTCCGGGAAAATCTCCACTTCATAAGCAATATCACCATGCTTTACAGCAACTGCCTTGATATGCTCCATAATTGCTTTGAAATCTCCCAGACGATTTCCATAGGAAAATGCCAGACGTTTGATGCATCTGCCGTCAAACTGTCTTAAATATACCTCGCCCCATGGCATCTCACGATATGTTTTAAATTTTCCGGAACTTTCAGATTTCACTCCATTTAAGAGAAAACGAATGGTCAGGATTCTGGCATAGATCATATCTTCCAGCGGATAAAAACCTTTATCATCCTGAGTATGTGTTACTGTAAAATCCGGCCATGTAATCTGATACTGTGTTCCAAGAAAAGTTAATGTCAGTGTTTTTGTTTCTTCATCGTAAGGAATGGACAGCCTTGAAGCTATTTCTTTGGGATCTGCCGCTGCAAACTCCTGTGTATAATGCTCCCATGGCATTCTTTCCTTGCTGTCTTTTTCATAATTTAAATCATTTAAGCTAAAAGCCATTCTAAGTCTCCACAGACAGGACAGACAAAATATACTTGCCTGCCTGTTACTTTTTATTCATTCAGGCGCAGCAATCGTTACGGTTCACTCCCGGTAACCTGCCGTATGCCGTATAAATATCAGCGGTTCTGAACCTCTTCCATTACTGTCGGGAACATACTGGTATCTGTATGAGGAATGAAACATGCTCCTACAAATTCGTCCATATAGATCGGAACTGTGGAAAGTTCCATATATGTCATGTTAGAAGCCAGTTCGTATGTCTTCTTCTCCGCCGGCGTTGACAGAAGCATAAGATATGCACCTGTCAGGGAAGAGTTACCGATATAGTGGAATTTTTCGATTGGAATATCCGGGAACATACCGATGTTGACTGCATTCTGCATATTGATACCACTTCCGATACCACCTGCAACATAGACTTCATCAATCATGCTCACATCAAAGTCCAGAGAAGTCAGCATGGTACGGATAGCTGAGAAGATCGCGCCTTTTGCACGGATAAAGTTATCAATATCAACTTCTGTGATCTCGACATCTTTTACTGATCCTGCCTCTTCTTCAAAAGCAAGGATATAGCTTCCCATTCCATATTTATCATGTTTGATTCTCTTACCTTCGCGGATAAATTTACCTTTCGGGTTAATGATTCCGCAGATATAAAGTTCACTGATTACGTCGATGATACCGGAACCACACAAACCTACAGGTTTGGTTCCCTGATCACCTACGATCTTGTAGGTCGGCTCCATCGTCTCTTTATCAATGGTACATGCTTCAATCGCGCCATCTGTTGCACGCATACCACAGCTGATGTCACCACCCTCAAAGGCAGGGCCTGCAGAACATGCACAGCTCATCATAAAGTCTGAGTTACCAAATACAAGCTCTCCGTTTGTACCAAGGTCGATAAAAAGTGAGAACTCTGTCTGTTCCAGATCTGGCTGACCATTGTACCGGCTGTGATATCACCGCCTACATAGCTTCCGATATTTGGTGCCATAATAATATGGGCATCTTTATTAATCTCAATTCCCACATCGGAAGCAAAAAGGGAATTGGTCTTAAAGAATGCAGGGATATACGGTTCTGTACGTAATGGATCAGAATTGATTCCTGCAAACAGATGATTCATAGTTGTGTTGGATGCTACACACATCCTGTATATACGGTTTGCCGGGAAATTTGCACTTCTGCACATCTCATGGATCATAGGATTGATTGTTTCCTTGATGACAGCATCCTGCAGTTTTTTCTGTCCGCCAGGTTTCTGTGATTCCACGATTCGGTTAATTACATCCGCACCGAAACGAATCTGTCCGTTTCCGGCAGAACTCTTTGCAAGAATATCACCATTCTCCATATTAATCAGTACAGCTGAAACGGTTGTTGTACCGATATCTACTGCAAGACCACCGATCACTACATCTTCATCTTTACCGAAAATATCATATACAAACATATCATCAGATGTAGCACGAATCACACACTTCACTGCAAAATTATTCTCTCGCAGTACATCCGGAAGTTTCTTTAAAACTGCATAAGGAATCCGGACTCTGCTGATATTTAAATATTTGCGCAGGGCACGTGTCAGTCTCTCATTATCCGGCATTGTATCGTCTAAAGATGGCGGAGTCATGACAACATCCACTACCTCAAGACTGTTTTTCAGTTCTATGCCAGCAAGTTCCACATCTCGTTTGGCATTTTCAAAAATGGCTATTTCCTCTTTAGAGCTTAAATCAGCTACTTTCATTCTGCTCTTATAGGCAGATGCAATATCAGGTACCAGCACATTTACATCTGCACTGATCTTGCTGCAGCATGCAAGGCGCCATCCTTCCTGATATTCCTCATCAGAAATGTGTAATGTCTTTTTGCTCTCCAGTTCTCCGCTTTTTAACTGGACACGGCATTTTCCGCAGGCTCCGTTTCCGGAACATGGTGCATCGATCGCCACATTGGCTCCCCGTGCAACCTCGAGTAAATTATCCCCCGCATTGGCATAAGCTTCTACCACACTGCCATCTTCGAATGAAAATGTTACCTTAAACATTCGGCAACCACCTTTCTCATAGTCGTTAATAGCCTGTAATAAAACGAGGGCTGAAGACCGAAGCCTTCAGCCCCCATAATTATGTATTCAATTTATTCAAATACGCTTTATCAGAAATACTGATTAGATTTCCAGATAGGAATCTGCATACAGTGTATTGCCTTTGAATACATCACAGGATTTAATAGTTTCCATCAGACGAAGGTCGTTAGGGTTAACAATCGCAGATGTAAGACCGTTCATCATAGCCATTGCTACAAGAGCAGAGTCCATGATTGGACGGATATGTTTTGGCATACCGTTACTGTTGTTAGAAAGACCACCTGTGGAGTTCAGTCCCATTTCAGAGAACATTTTGATTGCTTCAAGAACTTCCATCTGTTTGTCCTGCATTCCCTTTACAACCAGGAATAACGGGTCAAACCACAGATCTTCAGCTTCCATACCAAGAGACATACCTCTTTCAAGCATGTTCTGGCAGTGCATCATACGTTCATCATTGTCTGCTGCTACCATACCGGAAGAGCAAAGTGCGATACAGATGGCATCGTTTGCTGCTGCAAGGTCGATGTTTGTGATTCTGTCACCAGCATCAGCAGAGTTAACGATCGGTTTTCCTTTTGCTCTGTTATATACAGAGATACCAGCTTCAATAGCTTTCTTGTTTGTTGTATCCAGTGCAAGCGGAACATTGTCAAACTCTGACTGAAGGAGCTGTACTGCCCATTTCATCAGATCTTCTCCATCGTTCTCAGCAGGTCCGATGTTTACATCAAGGTAAGTAGCACCAGCGTCAAGCTGCTGTTTTGCTCTTTTGATGATCGGCTCTGGATCTCTTTCTGTAAATGCTTTGTTTACTGCAGGTGCAGTAGTGGAAAGTCTTTCTCCGATTGTTACAAATTTTGCCATAACCGTGTTCTCCTTTTTATTTATTTACACAGGAATAAAACCTGTATGCTTCTTATTAAGAGCCAGACCGGTCAGATAACCGGTCCGGCATGTCATTCCGATCAGATCTGACCGTCAGCCTGCATATCTTTTAAGAATTTAACAAGCTGTACAGCTTCTCTTGGTCCAACGATGATTTCCCATCCAGGAAGTTTTGCTTCAAGGTCACCCTTAAGAACTGCTACCTTACCTGGGATAATAAGCTTTCTGGATTTTACCTTAGGCTCAACATTTTCTTTGATGTAAGCGGAAATGCTGTTACCGGAGAATTTACCAGCTGCCCAGGATGTCAGTACGGAAAGTCCGCCTGCATCATTGATTACCAGATTAAGCGGAACACCGGAACGCTCCAGCTCGCCGGATACTACGAAATATGTAAGAGCGAAGTCTACAGTAGTAACTACTACTGCATTCTCATCAGCACCATTTAATGGATAGATGCCTGGCTCAACTTTCATTGGTTTCTGCGGGTCAGTGAAAACGTTCTGACGCAGACCATATAATGGAAGAGCTTCTGCATATGTCATCTGCTCCATAACGATGATAGAACCATATTTCATTGTAAACATAGATGCTAAAGCTGCCTGTAAGTGAAGGTCACCTTTTGCAATCTTAACAAGGTTTACGATAGATGGATAACCAAATGTTCTGTCCTGATCTTTCAGAGCTGCACGACGAACCTGTACAGTGTTTGCAAAGGTTTCTTTGATGTCAGCACCTGTTGTATCAAGAACAAGGTTCTTGTTTCCAAGTTTTTCAAGAGCTGCTGTTGTATCATATAATTCATTTAAGTCTTTACCGGATACACCGAGAACAACACCTGCTTCTGTAGCAACTGCGTTCATTGCTTCATAGTTGGAAGCATCAGCACCGTTTAAGACCGGTTTACTGTCTTTGCATACTGCAAGAGCTGCTTTTGCGATTTCAGGATCTTTACATCCAAGAACTAAAGTTCTGCCAAGACCTGCAGCTTTTTCTACAAGTGCAGTATATTTAGCTGCATCTGCGCCTTCGCCACAGTTTACATATACAAGTTCAGCGTACATTCTTTCACCGATACGGTCATAATCTACCTTCGGGATTTCTGCAAGCTTTGCCTCTACTGCAGCATCATCCATATCTGTGCACAGAGCTACTGCATATCTTGGCTTGCTTACAAATGTTTTTTCATGTCTGAATAATACTGTTTCTCCACCCAGAGTGTGCTCTTCTGCACCAGTACCAATTTTGATTGTCTTCATTGGCGGAGCAGTTGCCTCGGAAAGAGATGCTAAAGCTTCCTCAGACATATGCGGACATTGTTCGATTTTCATAGCGCCCTGAGCAACTTTCATAGAGAAAGCCATACATGTTGGGCATCCGCATTCCTTACAGTTTTTCTTTGGTGTTAATTTAAAGATCTGAATACATTCAGTGCCATTTTATTTGTTCCTCCTATTCAATTACGCAAGTGCTTTGATCATTTTGGAAATAGTTGCAACAGCTTCCGGATGTCTTAAGATGACTGCGTCAGATCCGGCTGCAAGGTCAGCAGCAGCTGTCATAACTTCCATATCGATTCCACGCTCTTCTTCCGGTCCCCATTCAGGCATGTCAGCTTCAGAAGCTGTAGCTTCTTTTACGCCCCATGTCTCAGCGGATACCGGTGTAATGATAGGCATCTGCAGCATGTTATCATTCTGAGATAAAGCTGCACCTTTGATACGGTCCATTGTAGATACAACGTACTCATATCCATATCCGGCAGCAGCACTGCCGATATTCATAACGATCTTCTGTGCGTTAACGCCTAACTGAGTAGTTACAACGTTAAGCTGTTTAGCAAGGTTGATATCTACGGCAGATTCTGCACCTACGATCTGATCGTAAGCAAGTCCTGCTGCAGCACCGATTGCTTTGTAGTTTTCTTCTTTTTCAGAAAGGATCAATACATTTCTTCCCTGAAGAGCTTCAGCTACTTTTGGAAGAAGTTCAGCGTCTTTTTCTACGTTTTTGCATCCTTCTACTACTAATGGTGTATCAATGGAATCTGCAACGTCTTTTACAACTGCAATAAGTTCATCAACAGATTTGTTTACACCGTTCGGATCTCCGCCTTCAAGGATAAGCGCTACAAAATCAGCACCTTCCATAGCTGCTGCTTTTTTAGCCATTTCTCCAATTGTGGAAGCTCCGTCATAGTATGCTTTGATACCTTCGGATACAACATTCTCAAGACCCATATCAGAGATCTCCACACCGATCTTAGGTGTGTTTTCTGATGGTGCATCAAAAGAATAAAATGGATAAGTAGAGTCTCCGCCGATTGTTACAGTCTTATCTCCGCTGCCAATGGTGACTGTATTAATCTTTGCATTGAATTTCTGAAGTTTCTGATTAAACGGCATTTTTTTGGCCTCCTTAAAAAAATTACTGTGTGTATGTATCTTTTCGCAGACTTACACACTATGTCATGTGTAGTATACAACATTATCCTGCCCGTTGACAAGTACAGTCTGTCATATTTTGTTAAAAAAACAACAATTTCACAGCTTTCCTTTATTTTCCATAACAAAGTGAAAAAATTCGGCAAATTGCCATATCTGAACTTTGCTGATTCTTCATACACTCCGCATATATTTTTTATCAGCAAATCATTACGGCAGCCACATTCCGTCCTTACGAAACAGAACGATTGTACTTTCACACGATCACATTCTGTATGTCCTTGAAATATAATATACTATGGTTTTTATCTATACGCTTTTGAGCGTTTAAACCCGGAGGCTTATTAAAAGCCTCCGCATGACTCACATAATACCTCCGGGAAAACCACCATCTTTACATCATCGGATCAAGGGCTAATGCCGGATGGCCTTTTTCTGTAAGGAATCCAACCAGTGTTTCCGGATCAGTAGCGATTGTTTCATCACCGATCATATCTGTAAAGTTTTCAATTCCGTAGAGTTCTTTTGCTGTGTTGTTAAGACGCTCAGCAACAAACTCTTTCAGTTCTTTTGGCATCCATACGATACGTTCAATACCGCCTTCTGCCTTCATGAACTTCTTGGAGCTGATGAAATGTTTACCATGTCCCATGAAACCAGGTGTCTGAACACCACCACCTGTCATGGATGCCATTTCTGAGAATGTCATTCCAAGAGGTGTCATGCCTGCATACTCACGGTTAGCGATAACAACACCATTGGAGAATGGCTCGATACCGCAGATACACTCGAAGCATCCGCATGATGTCATAGGATCCTGCATGATAGAGTACAGTGTAACGTGCTCTAATGCACCCTGGGATAATTTCTTAACAGCTTCATCTACATCTTCATAAGAACCAAGGTTCTCATCAATAGGTCTTTCTTTTGTAATTACCTGGCAAGGTCCGTTTGGATCCAGCTCGTTGGTAGCTTTTGCATCCAGCCATGAAACGGCACCGCAAAGTCCAAGTCTCTCAGGTGTAACAACACATACGTGAGACGGGGAGAATGCCTGGCAGAGGATACAGCTGTAATATACATCTACAGATTCGTCTGTCAGAGTATTCAGACGGTCATCACGTTTCTCGAAGATCGGGATAGCAACTTCATGACGGATTCTTGTACACTCAGCAGGATCTGTATAAATAGTAACTTCACATTTATCAACAACTGCGTCAAATTCATTCTTAACCTGTGTATAGAGAACTTCACCGATATGTTTGATCTTGAAGCCTGCAGCAAATGCATCTTTGCTGATACGGATTCTCTGCATATCTCTCTGTCCTGTATGGTATACACCTTCGATACAGTTGATGTAGTTATGGAACTTACGCTCGATAACAGGTTCAAAGTCAGGCTGCATGTTTTTACCTGCAACTTTAACAACATATGCAATGCTGTTCTTGCTGCCAAGTTCCATGTCGTCTACTTCCGGACCAACAACTGTAATCTTATGGTCTTCTACTTCACTTGCATCACATGTATGTACAAGCTCTGCACAGTCTACACGGGAACCATCGAATTCAACCTGCATGTCTTTACGACGGATAATCTCACCTTCGAATGCAGATGCGAAAGCAACCGGGATATCGATGTTTGTAATTTTGATCTTGATGTCACGTGCTTCCAGAGAAGTTGCATTCCATTTGGAGATGTCTTTCTGGCAGATCAGGCTCTTCGGTACTCTTGCAACATCTTCCTGGTTTGTGATAACCGGGAATCCAAGAGCGATAGCTCCTGCACCACAAGCTACGATCACATCATTTAACGGTGCAAATGCATTAACAAATGCAGGTACACGTTTCATTGTGTAATCCATCAGAGTTGCAGCATCACCTGGTTTTACGTTACCGAAGATAAGAGCTGCACGAAGTGCTACAGATACTACATGGATAACTGCTGTAACGTCTTTTCCAAGCGGGATCACACGTACGTTAGCACCTGTCTTGTATCCAACTTCCTCTAACTGGTCAATAACGTCACCAACCAGAGTGATCAGGATACCCTGAGACTGATAGGATTTAACAAGGTCTGCTGCTTCCTGAGCGGAAGGAGCTTTTCCAAGGATAACTGCTACACCTGGGATATCGCCTGTTACAAGCGGTACACCAAGTTCACGGATCACTGCATCTGCAAGATGTCCGTAGCAAGGAGCTTCATAAGGAACTGCTCCGTCAATATATTTCAGAACTTCGATAAATTCTGCGCAGAGAGCTGTAGCAACACCTGACATAAATACGTCATTTGTTCTTTTCTCTCTTGTCATAAGAGTTTTTACTACTGCAAGAGCATCTTTTAACTCTGCAAGAGTTCCAACCTTTGTTCCTGTTACTGCATAGTAGCATGGTAAAGAATATGCTGTATCAGGGAAGCTGACTGCTTTGTCAGCGCCGTATTTTTCAATTGCCTGGTTGATGGCACCCTCTGTAAGTCCATAAACCGCGTCATTTCCCGCAAAAACACTTTCAAATAAAGTCACTTTGTTTACCTCCTAAATATATGAGATTATTGACGATCTATCTTTTCTTTTATCTTAATGATCTCATCAGTAACTGTTTTGCTGAAATCATAAGGGGATTTTCCCTGTCTGTCCGCATCAATTACTTCTGTGTTGTAATGGATCATTCCTAAAAGATCTTCCTGTGGAATCCGTTCTCTGATAAAGTTTTCGTCATCCTCGTTGCGTACTTTGTTTGCAACAACCTTTACCTGAGCTACTCCCAGATCCTTTGCCAGACGTTTTACATTCTTGTATGTCTGAACGCTTCTTGCACCCGGTTCGATCACTACGACAAATGCGTCAACTCCTTCTGTGGTTCCTCTGCCGAGATGTTCCAGGCCGGCTTCCATATCAAGAATTACCACATCTTCTCTTCTCAGTACCAGATTGTTAATAATACGTTTCAGCATTACATGCTCCGGACATACACATCCGCCGCCGCCTGTCTCGACAGTTCCCAGGACAAGGAGACGCACGCCATTACAGACCTTACCATATTTCTCCGGGATATCGTCTACTTTCGGATTCAGATGATAGAACTGATTTCCCGCAGTGGCACCTGTACGTTCTTCCACAAGCTTACGCATTTTGGAAATTGGTACAATAGAATCCAGTGTTTCTTCATCAAAGCCTAATGCAAGACCAAGATTCGCATCCGGATCCACATCTGCTGCAAGTACCGGTCTTCCCTCTGCTGCATACAACCTGGCCAGCGTTGCTGCAAAAGTAGTTTTGCCTACGCCGCCTTTTCCTGTAACTGCTATTTTCATTTTACGTCATCCACCTTTTATTACATTTTTAAGATCACAGCAGATTAGATTCCTAATGCTGTTCTCTTCTCTTCGATTCTTTCGATCATCAGATCAACTAATTTCTCAATATCTGTTTCTACTGTATAAGCAGCTCCTGTCCATTTTCTTGTTCCCTCTGTAAGAAGCTCTCCCATTTCTGAAGAACCGGAAACATATGGATCAACACCAAGGAATGTATCAATACCGGTACCTACTACATAGTTACCGATAGATACAGCTTTTTCAGACATCCACTCAGGAGCACATCCAACTACAGGAAGCTGATTGATCTGAAGACCTGCATCTTTTGCAAGTTCAGCAGCAAGGATCATCATACGGGAAATATCTACGCATGATCCCATGTGGAGTACCGGTGGGATATCAGCCAGTTCACAGACACGTTTCAGACCTGCGCCGCAGAGATCTTTTGCAGATTTGTCCATAAGACCTGCTTTTGCAGCTGCCTGTGCAGAACATCCGGAAGCAATGACAACGATATCATTGGCGATACATTTCTTCATCAGTTCAATATGTGCATAGTCAGGACGGATCTTAGGATTGTTACATCCAACCATAGCAACAGCACCACGGATAACACCGGAAGTGATACATTCAAGTAATGGTTTGGTTGTTCCTGTCTCATCAACCTGAGAGTTTGTAACACCGTCAAGAACCTTAACGATTGCTTCTACGGAATAACCAACTGTAGCTTTCTGTTTCAGCTGTGGGATATGTACAAGTTCAGGTTTTCTGTTCTTGAAGTTGTCAATAGCCATCTTGACGATTGCTTTTGCATTCTCTCCTGCTGTCTCAGCATTGAATCTGATAAATTCAGCATCAGGCATCTGAGCGATCGGAGAAGTTGTGATAAATTTAGTATGGAAGCATTTGCTTAAAGGTCCTAATGCAGGGAAGATACACTGAACATCTACTACGATGCTTCGCAGGCACCTGTCAGTACTACATTCTCCTGCTGCAGGAAGTTACCGGCCATCGGAACACCGCGACGCATAGCTACTTCGTTTGAAGTACAGCATACACCGGAAACAGTGATTCCTTTTGCTCCTACAGATTTTGCATAATCGATCATTTCTTTGCTGTCTGCATATTCACAGATCATCTCAGAAAGGCTCGGATCATGTCCGTGTACAACAATGTTTACGTTTTCCTCAACCATAACACCAAGGTTAGCTTCTGTGTCAATTGGCTTCGGAGTTCCGAATAAAACATCAGAGAACTCTGTTCCCATCATGGAACCGCCCCATCCATCAGCCATACCGCAGCGAAGAGACTGTTTTACCAGTGCTTCCGGAAGAGAAGAACATCCCATATGAGCCATATGTAAAGAAGTGGAAACTTCACGGTCGATCGCACGTGGTGCAATTTCATTTTCAATCAGTTTCTCTTTCTGTCCTGCAGGCATTCTGTCAAGGAATCTCTGATATCCAAATGGTTTACCATATTCCATCAATCCTGTCTCAGCCATTTCATGAGCCAGATCATAGATATCTTTTCCTTCTGTCTCTACGCCCCATTCTTTTGCGATACGGATCAGTTTCTCAGGATCTTTTACCTGATAGTTTCCGCCGTCTTTTGCACAATATAATGTGTGGCAGATTTCACGACCGTGATCAGAGTGAGTAGCTGCACCAGCTGCTGTAAATTTCAGGAAGTTTCTTCCTACGATACCATGGACGTCACATCCACAGATACCTCTTGGCGCTTTAGGGGTAATACGACATGGTCCCATAGCACAGATACGACAGCAGACACCCTGCTCACCGAATTTACAATGTGGAGTCTGGTTTTTACACGGAACTGCCATGCGTCAGCTCCAACCTTTGCACCTGTCTCCAAAAGTCTGGCAGTAGCCTCTTCAAACTCTTCCACTGTAGTTAATTTGAATTCACTCATTATAGACCTCCTTTAATTCTGGTTTGTGTATTCCTTTAAGATACACATTTTTATTTTATTAATAATCCCACAGGCAGGAAATCCCGGTTATCTATATCTGAAGAATTGGCTCCGTTAAAGATAACTGTGATAACCCATCCCATCCCCTCCCATGGGTTATTTAACTTAAAAAATAAAGATGTAAACTTGTATTTATCTCTGCATATATAGATTTCCTATGCGCACAAACATCCCTCATCGGATTCTCATCCGACAAGGGTGTATCTTATAATTTTAAATTATCAACGATTGCACGAAGTGCAGTCTTGACAGGGTTGTCTTCCGGAAGTGTGCTTGTAGGACGTCCCTCACAGTCATATTCATATACTGTTTCATCCTGTGGAACAACACCAAGAAGTGTCAGTCCCTGATTTGCAATCTCTTCCTGAATTCCCTTATTCAATTCTCCTTTCGGAGCTCGGTTAATGATCAGACCAACTGTATCAGGATGCATATCACATTCTTTAATGAGTTCTGCAATCCTGCCTACTGCCTGTACGCCTCTTCTGGAGCAGTCGCTGACCAGAATGGCAGTCTGCATGCTCGGAAGAACACCTCTGCTGATATGTTCCATTCCGGCTTCATTATCTACAACAATATACGGATAATTATTCTGGTATTTTGCAAGCTGAGTCTGAAGAAGACCATTAACATAACAGTAACAGCCTTTTCCCTGAGTTCTGCCCATGACAAGAAGATCAAAATCATCATCTTCTACAAGCGCATCTTCAAAACGCATTTCCGCATAATCAGCCTTAGACATTCCGGTAGGAATTGGATTCTCTTTTGCAAGCTCTGCACGTGCAATTTCTTCACGCACATCGCCAAGAGTTGTCTCTACCTTTACGCCAAGAACCTCATTGAGGTTTGAGTTTGCATCAGCATCTACTGCAAGAATCGGCCCTTTACCCTTTTCACACAGGTACTGGATCAGCATTCCGCATAATGTTGTTTTTCCCACGCCGCCTTTTCCTGCGACAGCAATTACGTGTGCCATAAAACCAGGTGCCTCCTAAATCTGTCTTAGTATTCTTTCTATAAATAAAAAATGATGTTAAGGTCAAAAGGTGTTTTGTCCCTATCTTAATATCAGTCACATTTCAGTTTCACAATACTGTTGGCAAGGTCAACCATTAAAATAGTTCCCTCGACTACTCTCTCATCTCCCATAATATCACGGAGAATCAATTTATTCCCATCCACATCTATACGGGAAACATTTTTAAAAATAACAGAATCGTCACTTTCTTTATATACAGTTGCCAGACACATGTGATGTCGCCTCCTATTTCATCTCTTCTTTAACAAGTGTTAAGGCAAGTCCAAGTCTCATATTGCCTTTCTGAAAATCTGCAACAGCTTCCTTAATAGTCTTACATGCTGCATCCATTCCCATCTTGCAAGGTTATCAGCCATCTGATCCAGTTCCTGAGCATGATGCTCATTATGCTGAAGCATATATGTCAGAAGAGCCAGTGTCTCATTCTTACAGTCACCTTCACTGCAGGATCCGCAATGAGCAGTATCACAGGCATGATCTGCATGAGAATGTCCATGATCATGACCTTCGCCATGAGTATGCTCATGAGTATGAGTCATACCATCTTCATGGGTATGTTCATGGGTGTGTCCATGCCCATGCTGGACAAGATTCCCATTTTCATCTTTGATTAAATGCATGGTTAAATACTCCCTTCTATTGAAAAATACACTGAATTTATAAAATTCAGTCTTTTTTTATGACAATAAATTATCAATTTACTGATATTATACATCTTTTTTTTCGTTTTCGCAAGCCATTTAGCATAAATAATCACTAAAAAAATTTTGAAATATATGCTTTGAAATAGCTTTTTTCACAAGAACTGTTAATACTTTAACCCTTATGTTATATTGTTAACAATGTATTCTTGCAAAAACTTAATAATTTTTATGTACTTCTGACACATTTTTATGTTATACTTGGACAAGATTATCGGGCAAAGCAGCTTGCCCAAAGTGTATATATGAATTGGAGGAATTGTTTTGGATAATACTGTTTTTCTGAATACAAACAGAGAGATGCCTTTACTCGGACTGGGAGTATACAAAGCCACCGGGGAAAATGAGGCCGAAAATGCTATTATTTCTGCTGTTGAATCAGGATACCGTCTGATTGATACAGCCTCCGTATATAAAAACGAAGAAAATGTAGGACGGGGAATCGCTAGCTGTGGAATACCGCGAAATGAACTTTTTATTACTACAAAAGTATGGAATACCGCACAGCGACTGGGAGACATTCAGGGTGCTTTTGAAAGAAGCCTGGACCGGCTCAAACTGGATTATGTGGATTTGTATCTGATCCACTGGCCGGTTCCGGGATGTTATCTCAGCACCTGGAAAGTACTGGAGGAAATCCAGAAATCCGGGCGGGCTCTTTCTATTGGTGTCAGTAATTTTGAAATCCGTCATCTGGAAGAACTGGAAGCCAATTCCGGAATCATACCTGCTGTAAATCAGATTGAATGCCATCCTCTCTGCTATCCAAAAGACTGATTGATTATTGCCAGAATAAAGGAATTCAGGTACAGGCATATGCCCCGCTTGCCAGAGGCGCATATCTTGATAACGATGTAATGTGTGTACTTGGAACCAAATACGCCCATACTCCCGCTCAGATCGGTCTGCGCTGGGCTACTCAGAAAGGAATTTCCGTAATTCCCAAATCCGTACATCCTGACCGCATCAGAAGCAATGGCAATATTTTTGATTTCACAATCGAACAGGAAGACATGGATCTGATCGATACTCTGAATGAGAATTTTCACAGTTCACATATTCCCGAGGATTTAAGAGACATTGCATTCTGATAAAGAGTAGTTAAAAAATATTTTATCATGCAAATGCAAAAAGCAGATGTATTTATATAACATCTGCTTTTTGCATATTTATCATCTCTGTCTATAGAATTTCCCGTAAATGATGCATTCGAAAGTTTTTCGTAATCATTCAGCAGTCAGCTATCCCGCGAGGTACTGAACAGTTACAGTTTTTCTATAACATCTCAGTTAGTTTTCTGTCCGTCTTCCCATGGAAGCATCGGCGTCTCCACTTTCTTATCTCTTACCATAAGGTCAATCACCGCTTCCGCTGCACTTTTTCCTTCGAACAGGACTTTGTTTATTTCTGTGATGATCGGCATTTCCACATCATATTTCTCAGCCAGTTCTTTTGCTGCTTTTGCGGAATAGACACCTTCCACGATCATTTTCACTTCAGCCATCGCCTGCTCCATGGTATATCCTTTTCCCATCAGATATCCGGCTTTCCGGTTACGGCTGTGGACACTGGCACAGGTAACGATCAGATCTCCGATTCCGGACAGACCATAAAAGGTTTCCATACGTGCTCCCATTTTAACACCCAGACGTGAAATTTCTGCAATTCCTCTTGTGATCAGGGCTGCTTTGGTATTATCGCCGTATCCCAGACCATCTGCGGTTCCGGCCGCCAGTGCGATCACATTCTTTAACGCTGCGCCAAGCTCCACTCCCAGCATATCCGGCGTGGTATAAACTCTGAAAACAGGCTCATAAAGATTCCCTGCAGATATTCTGCTGTCTCTCTCTGGTGAGAACTTACCACACAAGTAGTCGGAAGTCCTTTTCCAACCTCTTCTGCATGGCTTGGACCGGAAAGCACAGACACATTTGCCTGTGGAAGTTCCTGTTCAATGATCTCGCTTAAAGTAAGAAGAGTTTTTTCCTCCACACCTTTGGCAACATTTACAATTTTCTGTCCGTTTTTTACAAAAGGCGCCATACGCTTGCAGGTACTTCTGGTATAAGGCGAAGGAACTGCCAGAATTGCCACATCTGTATCCCGCAGGCTTCTCTCAAGATCTATTGTGATATCAATCGGTTCAGGAATCTTTACTCCCGGAAGTTTGCTCACGTGTTCCCGCTTTTCTCTTAATGTTGTTATCTCCTCCCAAGCGCCGACCAGAGAATCACCTCGTGTCCATTATTGTAAAGAAGGATAGACAGGGCAGTTCCCCAGCTTCCCGCACCAAGCACACTTATCTTTGCCATATAAATACCTCTTTTTATTTACTTTTTTTTGTCTTAAATAAATTTTACTTTCTGTCCCGTCAAGAAGCCGTTTTATGTTCTTTTTATGTCTGTAAAATGCCAGTACTGTCAAGAGTCCCATAACAATATAAAGCTCGATCATATGATAAGAATCCATATGATAAGAACCCATCTGTCCAAATACGATCATACTGATAAATGCAGCCAGATATGCACTTACCGAACACAGTGAAACATAGTGTGTCAGGAAAAACAATCCAAAGAATACAATTGCGCAGATTATAAAAATCCGCCAGTCAAAGGCAATCACAAGTCCTACAGATGCAGCTACACCCTTCCCGCCTTTAAAATTAAGATAAAACGGAAAATTATGCCCCAGAATACACCCCGCTGCTGCATAAAGGCTCAGCAACGGCAGGATATCTCCATAAGAATTTCCAAATATTGCTCTTACGATCAGGATGGCTGCAATACACTTCAGACAGTCACATAACAGATTCAATGCTCCGGCCTTTTTGCCAAGTGTACGCAGTACATTTGTAGAGCCCAGATTTCCACTTCCCTGTTTGCGGATATCAATATGATAAATTTTTCCTAAAATGTATGCGGTCTGAAAAAGTCCGCATGCATATCCAATTGCAATACAAATCAGTCGTTCCATGATTATTCTTTTTCACCTCGTTCACGAATAATGAATTTCAGTGATGTTCCCGCAAATCCAAAGGCATCTCTGATCTTATTCTCCAGATATCTGTATAAGAGAAATGCATCAGCTCTTTGTCATTTACAAAGATAACAAATGTAGGCGGTTTGACAGCACCTGTGTCATATAGTAAATCTTCAGACGTTTTCCCTTGTCAGACGGAGGCTGCTGCATTGCTACTGCCTCAGAAAGGATTTCATTCAGGACACCTGTCTGGATACGCAGTGTCTGGTTTTCGATAACCGCATCAATCGTCTCAAACATTCTTGAGATTCTAAGGCCTGTCTTTGCAGAGATAAATACCAGTTCTGCATACGGCATATATGCCAGAACCTCACGGATTCTGTTTGTATGTTTGTAGATTGTCTTATCGTTCTTCTCAATCGCATCCCATTTGTTGACGGCAATGATAACGCCCTTTCCTCTTTCATGGGCAATACCTGCGATCTTGGCATCCTGTTCTGTAACTCCCTCTGACGCATCGATCATAACAATAACGACATCTGCACGCTCCACAGCAGTCACTGTACGGATCACACTGTATCTCTCGATTTCTTCTTTTACTTTACCCTTGCGGCGAAGTCCGGCTGTATCAATAAAGATATAATCCTTACCCTGCCATTTTACTCTGGTATCTACCGCATCTCTTGTAGTTCCGGCAATATCAGAAACGATCACACGGTCTTCTCCAAGAAGCTTATTTACCAGAGAAGATTTACCTACGTTTGGTTTACCTACAATAGCGATTCTCGGAATCTCATCCTCTTCATCGGTATCAGCATCCTCAGGAAAATGTTTCGCTACTTCATCAAGCATATCTCCCAGTCCCATACGGTTTGCCGCAGAGATCGGAATCGGTTCTCCGATACCAAGATTATAAAATTCATAGACATCCATCATAAATTTCTGAATGCTGTCTACTTTATTAACAACAAGGACAACCGGCTTACCGCTACGTCGAAGCATATCTGCTACTTTTGCATCGGAATCAACCAGCCCCTGATGAACATCTGTGATAAAGATAATAACATCAGCTGTATCAATTGCGATCTGAGCCTGTTCTCTCATCTGAGAAAGGATAATATCACTGCTGTCCGGTTCAATACCACCTGTATCAATCATGGTAAATGTCTTATCAAGCCATGTCACATCTGCATAAATTCTATCTCTTGTAACGCCAGGTGTATCTTTTACAATAGAAATCTTCTCACCTGCCAGCGCATTAAACAATGTGGATTTGCCTACATTAGGTCTGCCCACTATCGCTACTACCGGTTTGCTCATATATCTGTCTCCTTCTTATCTTTTTATGGTCGGGTGCTTCGATCAGACAATTTACAAGGTCCGCTCCCGGTTCGTCAACCACAACGATTTCTGTGTTAAGAGCCTGTCTGATATCCTCCACCGTAAGGTCATCCAGAAAAACATCCTCTCCACTTCTAAGCATATTGCAGGGAATCAGAAGCTTCTCGCCCAATTCTCTCCTGGCGAGCTGATCTTTAAGATCAGTACCTGTGATCAGACCCGAAACGGTAATCTTCTCTCCAAAGAAATTATTCTTCACCGCATATACTTCTGCATGCACATTAGGAAATTTCTCCTGTACCAGTTTTATCATTTTACCTATATAGGGCGCTGCAAGCCGCCCTGTCGCAACAGTAGCGTCTACTCTTCTGTCATCGCCTTCAAGCTGTTCAAGTCTCTCTTTTACCTCTGTTTCAAGCAGGCGCATCATACCAACGCCATTTTCAAGCTGCAGATATCCGTCATATCTTCCTTCTTCAGGAAGTTCATAACCTGCAAGAATGTACCATTCATCTGAGGCATGTACAAAATGTATGCCATGCTTTTCTACCATAATTCTCTGCCAGCGTTCCACCTGACTGATCAGATATCTCGCATCCTCTTTGTCAAAAGATTCCAGCGGATACAAGCCGTCACGATATTTCGAAAGTCCTACCGGAACAATCGAAACACTCTGTAACACAGGTGCATATTCTGCCAGCTTTTCCAGGCTGTATTCCAATTCGCCTCTGTCGTTTATCCCCTTGCACAGAACAATCTGCCCATTCATGGTTACATCGCCTTTATAAAGCTTATCAACCTTTGCAAGAGCATCCCCGGCAAAACGATTATGAAGCATTTTACAGCGAAGCTCGGGATTCATGGTCTGAAATGATACATTAATAGGTGAAAGATGAAACTTGATAATACGATCCAGATCATAATCGCTCATATTCGTGAGGGTAACATAGTTTCCCTGAAGAAACGAAAGTCTGGAATCGTCATCTTTAAAATACAAAGTTTCTCTCATCCCGGGAGGCATCTGATCGATAAAGCAGAAAATACAATGATTAGAGCAGGAACGATATTCGTCCATAAGACTGTTCTCAAATTCAACTCCAAGATCATCCTCGTATTCTTTTTCCACTTCCAGTTCCCATTCCTCGCCATTCTTCTTCCGGATAAGGAGCGTGACAAATTCGTCATTCATCAGATAACGATAGTCAAACACATCCTCTACCGGCTGGCCATTAATGGAAAGCAGTGCATCCCCCGGTTCTAGTTCCAGTTCTTCTCCGATACCGTCAGGAAGAACTCTGGATATTATGTGTAAATTTTTTTCATGAATTTTACTCCATTGGAATGTAACCGGAAATTGTGTGTGGGATAAACTTTTCCGGCACATTTTGTTTCTCGATCATTCAGGAGCCGCTGATTTATTTACTGTGCAGGCACAGTAACTTTCTGACATTTACTCCTGATATCATATGACAGTAATTCCGGACAAAATATACCTGCGCCCAGAATCCACTATCTTTTATATCATAACAATTGTAAAAGAAAAAATCAATAAATTCCTTGACGTATTTTAGGGCAAATGTTATATATTATATTGAAATCTATTTTTTGAGTATAAAATCACTACTTAGGAGGAGTATTATGCCAAACATAGAATTGTTGGAAAAATCCATGCCGGTTGCACTATCCGTATTGCAGCTCTTGGATGCAGAGAACTTGCAGAAGAAGTTGACAGAAAACTTGTTAAATTCCGTAAAGAGCTGGTTGAACGCAAACAGCTCAGTGCTATTCCCCAGGGATACAGCGAAGAATCATTTATTGTAGAATGTGAATGCCCCCGTTTCGGAACCGGTGAGGGTAAAGGTTATATTAAAGAATCCGTTCGTGGCACTGACCTTTATATTATGGTTGATGTGACCAATTACAGTGAATCTTATACTGTATGTGGACACGAGAACCATATGTCTCCTGACAACCATTTCCAGGATCTTAAACGAATTATTTCCGCTGCAACAGGCAAGGCACACCGTATCAATGTAATTATGCCGTTCCTTTATGAAGGCCGCCAGCACAGACGTACTAAAAGAGAATCTCTGGACTGTGCACTGGCACTGAGGGAGTTAAGCGATATGGGAGTTTCCAATATCATTACCTTTGATGCCCATGATCCACGTGTCCAGAACTCTATTCCGCTGAATGGTTTTGATAACTTTTTCCCTACTTATCAGTTTTTAAAAGCTTTGATCAAGAGTGTGCCGGATCTTCGTGTTGACAATGACCATCTGATGATCATCAGCCCTGATGAAGGTGCCATGTCAAGAGCTGTATATTTCTCCAATATCCTTGGAGTAGATATGGGTATGTTCTACAAACGTCGTGATTACTCTACAATCGTCAATGGAAAGAATCCTATTGTTGCGCATGAATTCCTCGGAGATTCCGTAGAAGGCAAAGATGTTGTAGTTATCGATGACATGATTTCCTCCGGCGGAAGTATGCTGGATGTTGCCAAACAGTTAAAGGAACGCAACGCAAAGAGAGTATTTGTATGCACTACCTACGGTCTGTTCACAGACGGTCTGGATAAATTTGATGAATATTACGAGAAAGGCTGGCTTGACAGAGTGATCACAACCAACCTGAATTACCGCATTCCGGAACTTCTCGAAAGACCATATTATGTAGAAGCAAATATGAGCAAATATCTTGCGAGCATCATTGATATCATCAATCATGATGTTTCCGTTGAGAAGGTTCGTTCCAGCAACGAAAAGATCATGTCTCTTATGGAAAAAGTAAATTCCAGATAGTTTTTCCGGCAGATGAATACGAAAAGGGGGAGCTGTTAACCAGCTCCCCCCTTTTCGTATTGTACAGTTAATCTGCAAATTCAGGATTACTCACTTCGCACTGTTGTGCTTATAACAATTTCAGGTTTTATGAACGTATGCCAAGAAAAGCCCCAAGATTTCCCCTTTTTCCATGGGAAGCCCTGTGAGAAAAGAGAAACTCAGGATTACAACAGGTACAGAGATTTGGCATGGAAATGTTTTCTTCCGGGATTCCCGCTTCCAGAAAAATAATCTTGTTTGCCATCCACAGATTTAACTGATATTTTCCGTTTTCTTTTCTGTAAAACAGCCTGTTCCGGTATTTCTTATCAAAAACCTTTTCAAATTCTTCAATCACATCTTCGCTGACTTCATAACACTCCTGACAGATAGACGGTCCGATGGCCACTTTCAGATCTTTCGGATTACTTCCATACTCTTCAGACATCTTTTCTATGGTAACTGCACCGATTTTCTGAACCGTACCTCTCCATCCGAATGAGACAGTCCGATCGCATGATTCGCCGGATCAGCAAAATACAGTGGAACGCAATCCGCATAAAAGGTTGCGAGAACCAGCCCCGGAACATTTGTGATCATTCCATCTGTATCTGCATAATCACGCGGGATCACAATTCCCTTTCCGCGGTCTTTCTCTGTTACTTTCCGCACATTGTTGGTATGAGTCTGATCAGATGTAACGATGCTGTTCATATCAAATCCCATAGCATCAGAAATCCTTCTGTAATTTTCTTTCACGCAGGACTCCTCATCACCTCTTGTAAAACTCAGGTTCATAGAACTGTAGATTCCTCTGCTCACTCCACCAAAGCGGGTGCTGAATCCATGAACAAGCCAGTTCATTTCTTCATATGCGGGATATGTAAGAAATGTAACATCTTTATTGTTTTTTACATTCATCTTTGGAATCTGTTCACTATTCCATTTTATCTTCATATTTCATTATTCCCTTCCTGCTGTATGGCAGATTATTCATCAAAGCAGTTTCTATAATTATTAGAGGATTGCAATATATTCAAACGCATTCTTAACCCAGTGTATTTCATCCCCGTCAATTCCTGCCACATCGAAACGGCATGGGATATCCACATTGTGATATTCCACTGTAAGAAAATACCTTGCCACCTTACATATGGTTTTCTGTTTAGCAGGATTTACTGCAGCCAGCGAATAACCGGAACTATTGTCTTTCCTGTATTTTACCTCAACAAAAACAAGATATTCTCCATCTCTGGCAATCAGATCGATTTCTCCAAATCTGCATCTGTAATTATATCTCAGAATAAATAATCCCTGCTGTTTCAGATAATCAGCAGCTTTTCGTTCGTAACAGCTTCCGGTAGACCGGGTATTTTTATGCAAATTCTTCCATCCATTTCTTTTTATATTATATGTAGGCATCTTTTGTTGTTACTGTGCATCACTCAGTGTATTGCTGTGTACTGAAGGATAGTAACCCTTTTGCGACTGTTTATATGAAATGTGTAATAAAGGTCTTTCTGTGGATCAGGGTTTCTCCGTATTTTTTCAGTGCCGCAATATGATCGGCAGAACATATCCCTTATTTGATGCAAAGCCATATTCCGGGAACACTTTATCATATTCTTCCATCATTCTGTCCCTTGTCACTTTTGCAACAATACTTGCTGCTGCAATGGAAACACTCTTTGCATCTCCCTTAATAATGGGAACCTGCGGAATGGTGATCTGAGGAATCGTGACTGCATCATTGAGAAGAAGCTGAGGAACCACTTCCAGTTTACTTACCGCCTCCCGCATTGCCTCATAAGTAGCCTGAAGGATATTGATCTCATCAATACGCTCCGGGCTGCGCATACCGATTCCTACTGAAACCGCTTCCCTCATAATCACATCATACAGTTCTTCTCTTTTGGAAGCACTGAGTTTCTTGGAATCGTTCAGATAAAGGATCCGGCTGTCCTGTGGCAGAATTACTGCACATGCCACAACTGGGCCTGCAAGGGGGCCTCTTCCCACTTCATCAATTCCGCATAAATAACCAAGATGTTCATATTTATGCTCATATACCTTCATATTTTCAATACGCTGCTTCTCCGCTTCCAGAGCTGCTTCCTTTTTGCGGCACTGTGCGATCAGCTTTTGCACACCACTTCTTGTATCTTCTTTATAAATTTCATATAAAGCCGGGTAGCTGCTCATATCTGCTGCAGCAAACTCGGCTTTAATCTCAGCTATTGTTTTCATAATGGCGCCCACTCCAATGTGATCCGCCCCATTTTTCCGGAACGGAAATCATCAAACAGTATCAGCGAAGCTTTGGCATAATCCAGCTCTTCCTGCTTTTTCAGACACCCTCTGGCTCTGGCAATCGCCTCCAGAACTTCCACAGAAGTTCCCTCCTCTGTGATCTGATATCTCTCTGCCAGAATCCCTTTATAATTTTCGCGCAGATAATCGATCAGCCAGAGTGCCAGTTCCTCCATATTCAGAATGTCATCTTTGATAGAACCTACACATGCCAGACGGATTCCCACCTGCTGGTCTTCAAATTTCGGCCACAAAATACCAGGAGTGTCCAAAAGTTCTACTCCCTTATTCAGACGGATCCACTGTTTTCCTTTCGTAACTCCCGGCTTGTTTCCGGTCTTTGCACAGGCCCGTCCTGCAAAGGTATTGATAAATGTAGATTTTCCTACATTCGGGATTCCCACTACCATAGCGCGGATCGGACGGTTTTTAATACCGCGGCGTCTGTCTCTTTCTATCTTTTCCTTACATGCTTCCTGGATCACATTATTGATTGCCTTCATTCCGGAACCATTTCTGGAATCTACTTTTACAACATAAAATCCCTTTGCCTGAAAATAAGTTTTCCAGGCTTCATTCTGGCGCTCGTCAGCCAGATCTGATTTATTAAGAAGAATCAGTCTGGATTTATTTTTTCCCAGTTCATCGATATCCGGGTTTCTGCTCGAAAGAGGTACGCGGGCATCCACAAGTTCAATGATCAGATCGATCAGCTTAATGTCCTCCTGCATCTGTCTCTTTGCCTTGGTCATATGACCAGGGTACCACTGTACGTTCATATACACCTAACCTTTCAAAAATCCAAATTTATCTTTCGGGGAAATGACAAACCATACCTTTCCCACAATATATTTCTTATTGATATTTCCGATATCACCATACCGGCTGTCCTCACTGTTATTTCTGTTATCGCCAAGTACAAAATACTCACCGCTTTCCAGAGACACTCCGTCGGATGCCAATCCCGCATTACTGATTTCAGGAAAATTCTTATTTTCATTATATACTTCTCCGTTGATCAATACTGCTCCGTTGGATATCTGTACAGTCTCACCAGGCAGACCGATCACACGACCGATATGCAGAGCCGCATCATCACTTCCACTGGTTTTATATACAATGATATCTCCCCGTTCAGGTGAAGATACTTTATAAACAGCCCTGTTTACAAAAAAGCGTTCTCCAACCTGCAGTGTGGGCTCCATGGCACTCTCCTGTACAGTCACTGATTGAAACAGCGCAATTCCCGCCAAAATGCCAAAAATAAGCACTACCGCTATCTGAAATATCCAGTTAAGGATTCCCCGGACTTTTTATCTTCAAGTTTTGTTTCCAGCATATCTCGGGTCTCTTTCAGTGCCGGACTATCTTTCCATTTTCTGATATTCATCCAAATCTCCTGACAGATGGAAAAAGAGGGACAATACACAAGTTATTGTCCCTTCTTCTGCTAATTCATGAAATTATTTAACAAGCTCTTTAACCTTAGCTGCTTTACCTACACGATCTCTTAAGTAGTTCAGTTTCGCACGACGTACTTTACCACGACGGATAACTTCTACTTTTACTACATGTGGGGAATGAAGCGGCCATGTTTTCTCAACGCCTACTCCGTTAGAGCTCTTTCTTACAGTAAATGTAGCTCTGTTGCTTCCGCCCTGTTTCTTGAGAACTGTTCCTTCAAAAACCTGAACACGTTCACGATTTCCTTCTTTGATCAGTGCGTGTACTCTTACAGTATCACCTGTGTTGAATGCCGGTACTTCAGCTTTTAACTGAGCTGCTTCGATGTTTTTGATAATTTCGTTCATTGTATTTTTCTCCTATTCTTATATGGATGTTCTTAATACATATCCTGTAACAGAGGACCATCTTTTTTCACAACAGTTGTGATTATACTATATAGCCTGATGTATTGCAATACTTTTTGCAAATTTTTTACCAGCAGATTACTTCACATCCTGTTTCCGTAACCAGAACAGTTACTTCCCACTGGGCTGAAGGAAGTCCGTCCTCTGTACGGACTGTCCACTCGTCAATCTCATCCGTATAAATTTCATCGCTTCCCATATTTACCATCGGCTCTATGGTAAACATCATACCCGGAACCATCAGGACACCTGTATTCTCTTCAGAAACAAAGCTTACCCATGGATCTTCATGGAACTCAACTCCCACACCATGTCCACCGATTTCTCTGACTACAGAATATCCGTTTTCTACTGCATGTTTATGAACTGCACTTCCCATATTTCCGATCGAGTCCATGGTTTCACCTGGGAAATACCAATCTCAACACATTCTTTTGTGACCTTGACAAGTTTTTCTTTCTCCGGACTCACTTTACCGATGCAGAACATTCTGGACGAGTCAGAATAATAACCATTATATATTGTAGATACATCAACATTGATAATATCTCCCTCTTTCAGAATCTGCTCTTCATCCGGGATTCCATGGCATACCACTTCATTTACAGAAGTACACACGCTCTTTGGAAATCCTTCGTAATTTAACGGTGCCGGGATTCCCCCATGCCGTACAGTCTCTTCATGTACCCATCTGTCAATCTCTTCAGTGGATACACCTGGTTTAATATGCTCTTCCACATAATCAAGAACTGCGATATTGATTTTGCAGCTTTCTTTTATTTTCGCAATCTGTTCGGGTGTTTTGATCAGATCATGATCGATCACTGCATATCCTTTCTGCTTCATTATTTCCATTTTTTCATCAAATGCCTCATGGCATTTTTTATATTTTTTTCCGCTTCCACACCAACATGGATCGTTTCTTCCAATTTTCAAAGACATGATAATTCCTCTTTCTTTTTTCTTATGTAGGGTACAGCGCATCATCACCATTACAGGAAACTGTGTACTGTTTTATCATACCACATTTTCTCTCGGAAATGTGAACTGTTATTGGTAAAATTACTCGTTATCTTTCGTGAATTGTAAGATAAAGCATCTGCATCAAAGCATTTTTCGAACACACTCCGGAATTGAAAAATCCGGCAGTTTAATTGCTGCCGGATTTTTCAGAATCAGAAGTCTTATCTGTATTCATAATCTGATTAAGCTCATTTATCATCTCATCATCTTTCAGACGAAACTTTACTTCCACTCGTCTGGATGCATCCTTATCTACATTCCCATCAGAATCCAGAACCGGATTGGCTGAACCATGACCATTTACAGTCAGATAATTCTGAAGTTCTGAAATCTCATCAGAACTCAGGAAGTTCTCCCTGATTTCCGTCAGATACTGTGCAACTGCGAGAGAACGTTTCTGAGAAAGCTCCAGATTGTAATCATAGTCTCCGTCTGTGTCTGTATAACCGTCAATGATGATCTCAGCCAGATACTTCTTATAATCTTTCTGAAGAAGCACCTTACAGTAAATCGGAAGGATATCTGCAAGTTCCTGTTTGCCCTCATCTGTCAGTTCTGACTTATCATAGTCAAATAATACATTTGCATTGAGGGTAAGAGCACCTGTCTGAGCATCAATATCAACACTTACATTGTTTTTGGAAAACTCCTTCTGCAATGCTTCAATAACATCTGCCTTGACACCGATGATATTATCAATTTTCTTCTGCTGTGTGGCAAGAAGAGATGTTTTTTCATCAAGGCTGGCCTGCTGTTCCTTTAACTGTGCTGCCAGTTCTGCAAGAAGCTTTTTCTGCTTGTCAAGCTGTTCATCCTGGGAACTCAACTTACTGTCCTTCTCGTCCAGCTCGCTCTGCTGTGCCAGAATCTCTGCTGTGTACTGCTCCTGAAGAGCTATTTTATCATCTCTCTCTTTTATGCTCTCATTATAGCTTTTCTGAGCCTGAAAAAGAGTTACACACATGATCAGTATAAAAAGGAGCAGCACACCGGCCATCATATCAGAATAAGATCGCCAGACATTAAATCCGCTATCTTCTGATTTCTTTCTTTTGCGCATATTTTTCTCCTTTTTCTATTTAAATAAGCTGAATTTACCTTTCTGGTTTTTGGAAATATTTTTCATATTTTTGTTCATTTCCTCCAGAAGTGCCTCCTGACGTTCGCTCTGTTCTTCCAGAAGCCTGCGTATTTCTTCTGCGGATTCTTTCTGCGCCGCACTCTGAGCCGCCTTTCCGCCGGAAAGATAAATATTGTTATCCTCTTTCTGAACAGAAATGTCTGCAAAAAGTTTGCGCACCTCTTCCATTGTTTCATAGGTCATCTTCTGATAAGATACAAAGTCCTTCATTTTTGCATCCAGTTGTTCCACCAGTCTGCGGTTCGCTTCAAGCACATCTTTTCCTGCCTGATTTGCGGCAGAAACCTTTTCCATTCCCTGTGCAGCAGCTTCCACATACTTCTGCATTGTCTGATTGCAGGCAACCCAGAATTTGGCAGAAGATTTCTCGGATTCATGCAGATAATCCGCAATGCGCTGATAATCCTGCTGCTGAAGCTTCTGGATTTCCTGATTATCCTGTGTGATTCTTGTTGCCGTAGACATATAACGGCCCTGAACCTGTCCCAGTTCATTTACAAGGTCTTTCATAGCTTCGCTCTGTTTTGCATAAGAGGTATTCAGCTGATTACTCATCGTCTGATAGAGCCTTGTAGTATAATCAATATTTTCTTTCTGCGCTTCCTTCAGCTGTACAAGAGCTTCATTGAAATCTGTGAACTGCATTTTAAATGAACCGTTCATCTCCCGCAAAAAAGTACGCAGGATATCCTGAACCACATCCTCCTGACATTTTGTTACAGATTCTGTCAGAATCTCCAGAGATTCTGTCATCTTTTGGAAAGTAGGATTGATTGCTTTCTCAAAACTCTCTGCCATCTGTGAGGTAAGCTGCTCTGCCATCTGTTTCATGGCTTTTGTCTGAACCTTCTGACTTGCAAGCATCAGGTTTCTTGACTCGCTCTCAGCCGCCGGAAGTACATAAAGATGAAATCTCTCCAGGAACCCCTGAAGCTTCGCATCCATTCCGGAATAAACGCTTTTCATTCCGGAACTGTAGATCAGTGCAAATGCAATTCCATAGATAGAAGTAAGGAATGCTACTTTGATACCATCTACCAGGGCAGATACAGAGGTAGTCATTGTCTCATAGCTGGATGGCTCAAAACTCTTAAGCCCCATACCAGACCAATAAAAGTACCAAGAATACCAAGGCTGGTAAAAATATCCGGTGCCATTTCCAGAATCTTCTTATGTACATGAAGATCAATCTCGTCCTCATTTATGTAATCTTCAACATCTCCGATTCCTTCCTGGTTTTTCTCCATGGCATCTACAAAGCTGTCCATTCTGTCATCCAGATATTTATGTTCAAACATCCCCTTCAGGCAGGAAAGATCTTCGTTTTTGGCTTTTCCGGGTATTTTGAATATACTGGAAAGCTCCTGCGTTCCTCTTGCAAGAGCCTCTCCAATGCTGTCTACCCGAAACATACCGCCAAACAGTCCGGCCAGATAGATCACAGCCATAACAGCGAGGAATGCAAAGTTATAAATCATCGTGCCTGATGAACCATTCCCGGTCAGCAGCGTCATGGCAACACATCCGCCAAGCACCACCAGAAAAAGAACCGTATTCATAATTTTTTTGCCCATAATACACCTCCTGTGATTATTTGCAGATTCTGCACAAAATTACAGACAATTTCCTTTTTCGTATATCATATCACAACGTCATATCTGTCACAAGTAAAAATATAGTTACTGTTCACAGTAACGTAGCCAAAATTCATTCCAGATTGCCTGCGGCAATGGAATTTTGGCTTGTATGTCTCGGGATAGTGGTGTGTAAACAGTAACAAAATATATTAAAAGTCCGGCAGAAAAGCTGTACTCAAAGCACAGTTTTCCACCGGATTATTTTACAGAATTGTTACATTTCAGAATAAACTTTATCTTCTTCCAGAAATCTGGCTTTTCCATCTTTTACTTCAAGCAGATTGATACTGCAGTTTGGAGGCACACATCCATGCCAGAAATGTTCCGGATCCTGATAGACATTCTGAAGCAGTGCACGAACTGCACATCCATGAGAAGAAACAAGAATTGTTTTGTCTGCCAGAGCAGGATCTGTCGTTTTCTCCACCCAGAATTCTCTGGTGCGTTTCAGGATATCAGAAATGTTTTCGCCATTTTGAGGACGTTCAAATTTCTGTGGCTCTTCAAAGAAAATTTCCATTTCATGGCTGATGATCTTCCCTTGTTCATCCTTAAACCGGCTTCCTTCAAGAACTCCGAAATCAATTTCCTGGATTCTTTTATCCTCAATAACAGGAATCTGCCTGTTTGCCAGCACATAATGTGCTGTCTGTCTCGCTCTTGTCAGAGGACTGGTAAAACAGATATCAAACGGAACATCTTTTAATGCTTCTCCTGTTCTTTTCGCCAGTTCAATTCCTTCCGGTGCAAGGGGAATATCCATTGCCCCCTGCACTTTTTTCAGTTTATTCCACTGAGTTATCCCATGTCTTAATACATAAATCAGCATTAACTTCTCAACTCGATTCCAAGGTCTGTCAGACCATTCAGGATTTTCTTCATTGCAGCTGTAATCTCGCTCTCTTCCAGAGTCTTGTCATGGTGACGGAATACCAGAGAATAAGCCATGGATTTATATCCTCCTTTAATCTGGTTTCCTTCATAAATGTCAAATAACTGATAACTCTCCAGAATCTTTCCGCCTCTCTGAGTCAGAATATGTTCAATCTGTCCTGCAAGAACGGTTTTCGGAACGACCATACTTAAATCGCGGGTTACTGCAGGATATTTTGCAATTCCTGTGTATTTATGGTTGAAGCTTGCAAATTCAAGAACCGTAAGGATATCAATCACTGCCACATATGCCTTATCACCGATTCCATAAGTATCTGCAACCAGAGGATGAATCTCTCCCAGATAGCCTACAACCTTACCATCATAAACCATATTTGCCTGTCTTCCGGGATGAAGGTAAGTCTTTCCGCTGTTTGGATCATAATCTACTTTATCTCTCATTCCTACTTTCTCAAAGAACTCTTCACATACACCTTTCATGTCAAAGAAATCGCCGTTTCCATACATACCAAGTGTAAAGTGCATACGCTCATCCGGAAGTTCTGTAAGAGGAAGTGCTTTCGGACGATATACATTACCAAGTTCATAGAGACGTACATCTTTATTTCTTCTGTTATAGTTCGTAGCCAGAGAACTGAGCATACCGTTTAAAGTAGTTGTTCTCATGACACTGTAGTCTTCTCCCAGAGGATTGCTGATCACGATTCCCTGACGGAGCTTACTGTCAGCCGGAAGTCTTAATTTGTCAAATACCTTCGGACTTTCGAAAGAATAGGTCATTCCTTCAGAGAAACCACAATATTCCGCAATATCGCGTGCCACTGCTTCAATACGAAGTTTAAACGGAAGCTTACCTGTTGTAGCTTCACCTGTAGGCAGAGTAGTCGGAATCTTATCATATCCGAAAAATCTTGCAACTTCTTCTGCAACATCAGCTACATAATGGATATCCTGACGGAAAGTAGGAGCTACGATCTCATTTGTTTTTTCGTCATAGGTCAGTTCTACTTTTGCCAGATAAGCAAGCATTTCTTCCGGTGTCAGGTCAGTTCCAAGAAGAGCATTAATCTTCTCCGGTTTGAAAGGAACTCTGGATGGTTCTCTTACTTCATTGCAGATATCTACCATTCCACCTACGACTTCACCTGCTCCAAGTTCCTCCATCAGCTGGCATGCTCTGTCGATAGCTGCCTGCGCATTGTTCGGGTCAAGACCTTTTTCGAATTTACCGGAAGCATCTGTTCTCAGACCGATTCTCTTGGAAGAAAGGCGGATATTTGTTCCATCAAAACATGCAGCTCGAAAAGAACAGTTTTTACATCGTCTGTGATCATAGAATTCTCTCCACCCATGATACCGGCAATACCAACTGCTTTCTCACCGTCACAAATCATCAGTACCTGATCATCCATGGTACGTTCCTGTCCATCCAGCGTTACAAATTTCTCATCATTCTCTGCACGACGTACAACGATTTCTTTTCCTGCAATCCTGTCCAGATCATATGCGTGCATTGGCTGACCAAATTCTTCCATTACATAGTTTGTAATATCTACCAGATTATTGATCGGACGGATTCCATTGGAAGCCAGACATCTCTGCATCCATTTCGGAGATGGTCCGATCTTAACATTCTTTACGACTCTTGCGCAGTAACGTGGACAAAGTTTCGGATCTTCTACCGTTACTTTTACATAGTCAGAAGCTTTTTCATCATTTCCCTTACACTCTACAACAGGAGGACAGAATTTCTCATTAAACGTAGCTGCCGCTTCTCTTGCAATTCCCAGTACGCCGTAGCAGTCAACACGATTGGATGTGATTTCATATTCAAAGACAACATCATCCAGGCCCAGTGCCTTGATCGCACTCTCGCCTACAACAGCGTCTTCAGGGAAAATATAGATTCCGTATTCCGGGGCTTCCGGATACATTTCTCTTGTGCTTCCCAGCTCTTCGATGGAACACATCATACCATAGGAATCGATTCCGCGAAGTTTTCCTTTTTTGATTTCAATTCCACCCGGTGTTTTCTTTCCGTCATGTCCACCGGCAACACGTCCGCCGTCAAGAACAACAGGAACCTTATCTCCCTCTTTTACATTAGGAGCGCCTGTAACAATCTGTACAGTCTCTGTTCCGATATTCACCTGGCAGATGATCAGTTTATCTGCATCCGGATGTTTCTCAATTTTTTCAATCTGACCAATCACGATCTTATCCAGATCTGCGTCCAGTTTTTCAAAGCCTTCCACTTTTGTTCCTGTCAGTGTCATGGCATCTGTATATTCCTGTGCTGTCACATCAAGATCCGGCACATACATTTTAATCCAAGATAATGAAGTATTCATTTTGTTAATCCTCTTTCTATATTATAGCTCAGACTTATAGCAGCTTTCCCGGACAGAAATTTCCTCTTGGCTGCATAGCTCTGTTGTTTCAGACAGTCATTTCATCAGAACTGTTTCAGGAAACGGATATCATTCTCATAGAGCAGTCTCATGTCATCAATCTCATATTTCAGAAGTGCAATACGTTCAAGACCTACGCCAAATGCGAATCCGGTGTATTCTTCCGGATCAATTCCGCACATGCTTAATACATTCGGATGAACCATACCGCAGCCAAGGATTTCAATCCAGCCGGAACCTTTACAGAAACGGCAGCCTTTACCACCACACTTGAAACAGGATACATCCACCTCTGCACTTGGCTCTGTGAACGGGAAGTGATGTGGTCTGAACTTAGTTTTTGTCTCAGGTCCGAATAATTCCTGTGCAAACTCCTGCAAAGTTCCCTTAAGATCTGCAAAAGTGATGTTCTTGTCAATAACAAGACCTTCGATCTGATGGAAAGAAGGAGAATGTGTTGCATCTACTTCATCTGAACGGAATACACGACCAGGTGCGATCATACGGATCGGCAGCTTTCCTTTCTCCATAGTACGTGCCTGAACCGGTGAAGTCTGGGAACGAAGAAGGATAGAATCGTTGATAAAGAAAGTATCCTGTTCATCACGTGCCGGATGATTTTCCGGAATATTCAGTTTAGTAAAGTTGTAATCCGCATACTCTACCTCCGGTCCCTCTACTACTTCATAACCCATACCAATAAAGATACGCTCTACTTCTTCCAGGGCAATGGTGTTCGGGTGACGGTGACCGATTTTAGCTTTCTTTGCAGGTAAAGTCACATCAATCACTTCCTGTTTCATCTTCTCTTCACGTGCTGCTTCTTCCAGTTTCTGTTTAGATTCATCAAGAAGTGCTTCTATCTTGCTTCTTGTTTCGTTTACAAGCTGTCCAACCTTCGGGCGCTCTTCCGGTGCAACATCTTTCATACTCTTTAAAATTGCAGTCAATTCACCTTTTTTACCAAGGTATGCCACACGTACTTCGTTCAGTTTTTCCAGACCTTCGGATTCACTGATCCGTTTTCCGGCTGCTTCAGCCAGTTCCTGAAGTCTTTCTTTCATATCCATGTTCTCTTTCTCCTTTATGTCATAATGTCAGAGAAGAAAAATCGTTACTGAGAACAGAATGAACAGTAACGTAAAATCTGACTCTGACTTGATAGCCACAAATCGCTCCGTTGCAAAAGCAGTTCTCGCAATTCATGTTATAATAGCAGAATTGGCAAACAAAAAACTCCGTCCCACTAAAGGGACGGAGTAAAATATCCGCGGTACCACCCTGCTTCCTGCATTTTCTACAGGCTCTCGGTCTGCTTAACGCGCAGTAACGTCATTTCCTACTCAGTAAATACTGTCATTCAGAAATGCGGCTCCGGTGGGAAATTCAGGAAATATCTGAACCTGAGGCAGCTTCCAGCCGATGGCTTCCTCTCTCTGACGGAAAATAAATCCCTGTAAACACCTTCTAAGCTTTTCATGATTATCAACACTAGTAATCATGCCACAGACGTCAAAATCTGTCAAGTACCATTTACATTATTTATTTTTAAGATATTCATCGATACCTTTGGCACCAGCTTTACCTGCACCCATGGCAAGGATAACAGTAGCTGCACCTGTAACAGCATCACCGCCGGCATATACACCATCTTTAGATGTCTTACCTGTTTCTTCTTCAGCAATGATACATCTTCTCTTATTGACTTCAAGACCTTTTGTTGTAGAAGAAATAAGAGGGTTCGGGGAAGTACCAAGAGACATGATAACTGTATCTACATCCATGTCATATTCAGATCCCGGAATTTCAACCGGACGACGTCTTCCGGAAGCATCCGGCTCACCAAGTTCCATCTTGACAACCTTCATACCTTTTACATGACCGTTCTCATCTACAAGGATTTCCTTCGGGTTAGTAAGAAGATCAAAGATGATTCCCTCTTCTTTTGCGTGATGAACTTCCTCTGCTCGTGCAGGAAGCTCTGCTTCACTTCTTCTGTATACGATATGTACTTCAGCACCAAGTCTTAAAGCTGTTCTGGCAGCATCCATAGCAACATTACCACCGCCTACAACTGCTACTTTCTTTCCTGCTGCGATCGGTGTATCATAAGAATCATCAAAAGCTTTCATCAGGTTGCTTCTTGTAAGATATTCGTTGGCAGAGAATACACCGCTTGCATTCTCACCCGGGATACCCATGAACATTGGAAGTCCGGCACCTGATCCGATAAATACAGCTTCAAATCCTTCGTCCTCGATCAGCTGATCGATTGTTGTGGATTTACCGATAACAACATTAGTCTCGAATTTAACACCTAATTCTTTAACTTTTTCAATTTCTTTCTTAACAACTTTCTGTTTCGGAAGACGGAACTCCGGAATACCGTAAACAAGAACACCGCCAAGTTCATGAAGAGCTTCAAATACAGTTACATCATAACCAGCTTTTGCAAGATCACCTGCACAGGTAAGTCCGGAAGGACCGGAACCGATCACTGCAACTTTATGTCCGTTCTTAACTTCTGCTCCAACAGGTTTGATATCATGTTCCAGAGCATAGTCAGCAACAAATCTCTCCAGCTTACCGATAGAAACAGCTTCACCTTTGACTCCGCGGATACATTTACCCTCACACTGGGATTCCTGAGGACATACACGTCCACAGATAGCCGGAAGTGCGGAGGATAATCCGATCACTTTGTATGCTTCTTCGATCTTTCCCTCTTTAATCTCTTCAATAAATCCAGGAATATTAATGGATACAGGACAGCCTTCCACACATTTCGGTTTCTTACAGCCTAAGCATCTCTGTGCTTCTTCCATTGCTTCTTCCTGATTGTATCCAAGACAAACTTCTTCAAAGTTTGTTGCACGCACCTTTGGATCCTGTTCTCTTACAGGAACTTTCTTTAACATCTTTGCATCTGCCATTACTTGTCACCTCCACAATGTCCACATCCGCCATGATGGGTATCACCTTCCTGAAGTTTCAGTAATGCACGTCCCTCTTCAGTCTTATACATCTGGCTTCTCTTCATAGCCTGGTCGAAATCAACGAGATGTCCGTCGAATTCCGGTCCGTCTACACATGCAAACTTAATCTCATCGCCAACCTGAAGACGGCATGCGCCACACATACCTGTTCCGTCAACCATGATCGGGTTCATGCTGACAATTGTATGAATGCCAAGCTTCTTGGTAAGAAGACAGACAAATTTCATCATGATCATCGGTCCGATCGCTACACAGACATCGTAATGTTTGCCTTCGTTTGTTACCAGATCCTCAAGAGTCTTGGTAACCATACCTGCACGGCCATAGGAACCGTCATCTGTAGTAACATAAAGATTGGAAACTTCTCCCAGTTCTTTCTCAAGGATAACCATATCCTTAGTTTTTGCACCAAGAATAACATCTGCTGTGATTCCATGTTCATGGAGCCATTTTACCTGTGGGTAAACAGGGGCTGTACCAACACCGCCGGCAACAAATACCATTTTCTTTTTCTTTAATTCTTCGATATCTTCCTCAACAAATTCAGAAGGACATCCAAGAGGTCCTACGAAATCGCGGAATGCATCTCCTGCTTTTAATTCTGCCATCTTGATGTAGATACACCGATCTCCTGGAATACGATTGTGACCGTACCTTCTTCACGATCATAATCACAGATAGTAAGAGGGATTCTCTCACCCTTCTCATCTAACTTAACGATAATAAATTGTCCTGGCTGACAATGGCTTGCAACACGCGGTGCGTGTACAACCATAAGATGGATCTTAGCTGCCAGTGTTTCAGCTTTTAAAATCTTATACATGGTTTTCCTCCTCGCAAATAATAAACCTCTATTAATAATACGCCAAAATCTGACATATGGCAAGGGTTGATTTGTAGCATATATAAGATTTTTTTGTTACTGCTCACTCCGTTCTCAGTAACGTAGCCAAAATTCATCCAGATTGCCTGCGGCAATGGAATTTTGGCTTGTATGTCTCGGGATTTGGCATATTCATGCCAAAACACCTCGCGGGATAGTGGTGTGTGAACAGTAACAAAATATTTCCATTGACCGAAATGTTAAGTTTCTATTCCATAAATCGTAAAAATATGTTATGCTTGTTGCAGTAAATATGACTTTGCGGTTAATTGCCCGTTACATTGCTGTGCGTTTTTTTGTCTGCCGGTCATCTGAAGAATCTGGCAGAATGGGGTTGTATGTTCACACAGCAGAAGTCAGAAATATGATTAGAGGATAGTACTTAAACATGAAAATAAAAAAAGAGAGAGCGGCGGTGCCGTACTCCTGCCTGATCGATAACATTAAAGTTTTGCTTATCTTTCTGGTAGTATTTAACCATATTATTGCATTTAACCTTGTAAAGGTAGACACTGTAGTGAGATATGTGTGGTATGCGATCACGATTTTTCACATGCCTGCATTTGTTTTTATTTCAGGATATCTGTCAAAGAAACCTCAGAATGTGCTGAAGAATTTTAAGAACCTGCTGATCCCTTATGTTCTGGGATATACCTTAACCTGGTATTCACAGATATGGCTGGGCAGATCTGTAGATTATGAGATACTGCGTCCTACCGGAAGTGTCATGTGGTATATACTGGCACTGTTTATTTACCGCCTTACCATTGAGGCCCTGGGTAAGATCAGATTTATTGTTCCGCTCAGTATCCTGTTCGCATTATGGGCAGGAACCAGATCGGAATTTACCACATTCCTGTCATCATCAAGAATCGTGGTATTTTTCCCGTTCTTTGTTGCGGGGTATCTCTGGAAGAGTGAATATATCACAGCAATCCGTAAATTTAAAGGAAAATGGATCCTGGTGGCAATCTCCGGAGTCCTTTTGTGGGCGATACCGAATTATATGATCCCAAATGAAATGGGAATTGCTATTTTCCGAGGTAATCATGGATATCAGCTCTGTGGCCTGACGGATCCTCAGGGAGTGATCCTCAGACTGCTGATGTATCTGGTATCTTTCGTAGTTGTCTATACGATGCTTGCGTTAGTGCCGGACATCAAACTGCCGCTCACCTATGTGGGACGACACACAATGGAATTTATTTCTTCCATTATCCGATCATGATCATTATGAATGGTTTATATATCCTGATGCTTCCTGCAATGAACAATGTATGGGTGCTTCTGGGAGTATCACTGGTATTTGTACTTGTGCTGGGAAGTCTGCCTGTGGATCTTCTCTATACGGGTGTTCTGAATCTGATCGCATTTATCCTGATTAAGAAGGATAAGACAGTCAGAGATGAAGGTCTGGAAGAAGAGTATGACAGCGAATATGATGAATATGAACTTCTCAGAAGAAAGAAAGCCATCGCAGAGCTTGCGGCAACGCTTGATTCAGAGAGTGAGCAGGACGGACATGTGGAGAAAGTAAATATGGACGAGGACACACCGGAACATACTTCTTCTGACAGGCATGAAGGCTTCAGCAATGTGGCCGGCATGGAGCTGGAGATTGAAGAGGATAATCTGGATGATATCCCTGATGAACTGATCAAAGGGGAAGAGGAGCTTTCGCTGGAAGACCTGATCCAGGAACTGGAAGCTACTACCAGAACGATGGAAGACAATAAAGAACCATAAACACAAAGGAAGAGTTTTGAGATACAAAAACAGTATTTCAAGACTCTTCTTTTTGTAAAGTTAACGCGAATTTAACATTTTTGTAACGGACAGGTGACGGAAGTTGGGAAGTATGATATAATCAAAGTATCTATCGTATGGAGGTTACTGTGAACGGAGTGAACAGTAACGTATGGAGCAGGAAAACTGTTCGGCAAAATAAGAATATTTTTTTCAGGGGAGTTATGACGAAAGAATGAAGAGAGTAATCACATATGGCACTTTTGATCTTTTTCATAAAGGCCACTACAATATTATCAAAAGAGCAAAAGCACTTGGTGATTATCTGATCGTAGGTGTCACAAGTGAGAGCTTTGACATTGAGCGGGGCAAACTCAATGTGCGGGACAGCCTCATTAAGAGAATCGAGAATGTGCGAAGGACGGGGCTGGCAGATGAGATCATCATTGAAGAATATCAGGGACAGAAGGTCAATGACATCATTAAGTATGATATTGATGTCCTGGTGGTAGGATCTGACTGGAGAGGGAAATTCGATTACCTTAAGAACTACTGTGATGTAGTTTATCTGGAAAGGACCAAGAATATTTCCAGTACAAAGCTTCGCAGTGAAGGTGTTATCTTTAATATGGGAATCGTGACGGATGACATCCGGGATAATGATTTTGTGGAGGAATCCAAATATGTCAGCGGAGTTCATGTGGAACGTGTATTCAGCGAGAATCACGAGACTGCACAGAGATTCTGTGATAAATATGAGTTAGGTTCCTGCTGGAACAGCTATGATGAATTCCTGGCAGATGTAGATATTGTTTATATCAAGACATCGCTGAACCGGAGAGCAGAATATATCGAGCGAGCGCTGAAAAAAGGAAAATATGTGATCAGTGATTCGCCCATGACACTTTCCTCAGAGAAACTGCGCCACCTGTTTCAGGTGGCAAGGGAGAACAATGTGGTTCTCATTGAACGGACCACACTGGTCTACCTGCGGGCGTTTAATCAGCTGGTATGGCTGGTACACAGTAACCTGGTGGGAGATCTGGTAAGTGTCAAATGTGCAATCTCCCAGGATGATTTCGAGGGCGGCAGGACTTTTAATGAGACGGTCTGCACAGCTATCTGCGCAGTACTGAAACTGACTGGGAAAAAAATGCCAGGATATCAACACCAATGCGGTCCGCAATCAGGAAGGCCGTTTTGTATATGATATGATTTCCATGAAATACGCCGGTGCACTGGCGACTATTGAGATCGGAACAACGGTTGACATTGAGAATGAACTTGTGATCATCGGAAGCAACGGCAGGGTAACTATCCCTAATGACTGGTGGAACACCGGATACTTTGAAGCCAATATTTCAGGAAAAGAATTTCTGAAAAGGTACAGCTTTAACTTCGAGGGAAATGGTTTCCGCTATCTGCTGCAGGAGCTGATGATCATGATCAGAGACAAACGGACAGAATGTACCCGGCTTTTCTATGATGAGTCGGTAAGAATAATAGAAATTTTGGAAACAATCAACAGAAAGGACAATTCATGACGGAGAAACAGAAATACCTCCTGAAGCTTTTCAGGGAGGTTGATGAAATCTGCAGAGAACATAACCTCAGATACGTGCTGGCAGGAGGCTCCCTGATCGGAGCTCTCAGACATGAGGGATTTGTTCCCTGGGATGATGATGTAGACCTTTATATGCCACGTCCGGACTGGGAGAAATTCATAGAGATATGCAAAACAGAACTCCCGCCTGACAGAGAGATACAGTGTTCGGAGGTGGACAGAAACTATACAAATTCATTTCCGCGCTACGCATCCACCAATACCTGTGCCATCCATAAGAGCCAGATCATCGGGAAGGACTGCGGCGGAGAAATCATAGACATTCTTACACTGGATCCTGTTCCGGCTGACGACAAAGAATACGAGAAATATAGAACACACATGATGATCTACTCAGATCTTATCAATATTTCCGTAGGTTACAGTGACCGCTGGGAGATACCTGCATCCATGTATCTGAAGTATCTTCTTTCTTATATTTTTCTTGGTAAAAAAAGAACACTGGCAAAGCTTGAGAAGATCATGTTCTCTTATAAAGAAGAGGAATGTGACCGTTATGCCATGCGTTGGGGCGGCTGCCCGTTTCTTTTTGATAAGGATATGATGTTCCCTGTAAAGGATGGCATCTTTGAGGGAAAAAAGGCAATGATCCCAAATAAGTGCAGTGACTATCTGATCTGGCATTATGGAGACGAGTGGTCATATATGCCTCCTCATGATAAGAGGGAGGGTCATGTAGCAGTGTGTGTAGATGGTCTTCCTTATCAGGAGCTACGTGAAGAATACATGCCGAAGATCAATAAGGAAAGATTGCGCTGGGACAGTGTGTTCCGAAAGTTCTACAATATGCGCATTGCGAAAAAAAGCCATAAGGTCCGCCAGGATGGGCTTGCAATGAAAGCCCGCGCTGTTGCACTGGACCTGCAGAGAGCGATCGATGAATCAGGACTTAAGATCAGTGAGCTGGTGGAAAGCAGATCTTTCCGTAAGCTGAGTGCACTTTTTGGCTCTTATTATAAGAATCAGCTCAGTGCTGACTTTATCGGAAGGGAAGACTATACCAATATTTATGCCTTTTATCATCCGATACTTGTGGAAATACCGGATGATATATTCTATGCAGCAATGCTGACTCTGTTTTATACAGAACGTGTATCAAAGGCATATAGAATGCTGCAGATCCGTAAGCAATGGGATCATCTGAGCTCTGATATGGAGAAACTGAAGGAAGATATTGAGCTTTTCCGGAAAGCAGCGGATCACTATGAGTTTCACAGGATGAAGGAAGCAGAGCAGATCATCAGCGACCTTTTGCAGAAATATCCGGGACATCCGGGATTTATGAAATTTAAGTGCAGGTTCCTGATGGAGGATGCGGGAGAGAACCGGATCGAAGCAGAACGTTTTCTTGATAAGGCTCTTAAAATGTTTCCTGAGGATGGTTATTTCCTGAAATATAAGGCAGATATCTTCTGGATGGATGGCGAGATGCAGAAAGCGGCAGAGCTTTATCTTCAGGTAAAGAATAAGACAACTAACGGAATTGTATGGATGGAGATGGACAGATTCTTCAGAGGATACAAATCTGAAATCCTGAAAAGCTGTGAAGAGCTTATTGCAAACCACAACAAGAAGGAGGCTCTCGCATTGATGGAGCTGTGGAGTCGTCTGATACCTGAGGATGATGATATCCAGGGAGCATTATATCTGGCAAAAACAGTGTGTGCACGTAGCAGAGCGAGATAGAGAAAGAAATCGGTGAAATCCGGCTGTGATCGGCACACAGATGATCACGCCAGTCAGTGTGGAGAAAAATCCGGGAAAAAGCAGAAAACAGATAAAATCAGATAGAACAGTAGATGAAACATCGGCTGATGATGTGAATAGAGAAGTATCAGATCCGTCAGCAGAAACTGAAGAAGTTAAAGCGCCGGCAGATATACAGGTTAAAGTTTCAGAAGAACATAAGATGTACAGGAAAGCTCTTACAAGAGCATGGAAGCGGCTGGGGTATTCCGATGAGCTTGCAGAACTGCGCACCCAGATCATCTGTACAGGTGAGGAGAGCGAACTGGAGTGGCTTGCAGAACAGGTACGAAACCGTCAGTTTCTCAGAGAAGAGAAAGCCTGCGCTTATAAGCTGGTGGGTGATGTCAGGATGAAACAGGGACAGACCAGGGAGGCTTTTGCAAATTATAAGAAAGCACTGGAATATGAGATGCCTTCTTATGTAAGAACAGAGCTGTACCGTATTTTTATCAATGATCTGAACGATGGCAGCAGACAGGCGAAAAGCTTTGGAAAGAAGACGGATATTACAGTTGTGCTTGATAAATGGCTTGATAAATATGAAAGTATTGAAGATATTAAGAAGATCGTGCAGACTGTAACTGTTAAGTGACATCAATAGAAATGGAGTAAAGAGTTGAACAAAAAACAAAAGGTGATTTTATCATTATTACAGGAAATCGATGAAATATGCCGCCGGAATAAAATAGAATATTACCTCTCTCCACGACTGACACTCTGCGCAGTGGAAGGGCATCCTTCCCACAGAATCCCATGTTTGGAGTTGTGCTGATGAAAACAGCGGATATGGAACGGTTCCGTCTGGCTGTGGATGAAGATCCAAGGGAAAAGAGAGCACTGGAATCCATGAAGAGCCACAAATGGTTCTCAGGATTTTATCTGAGATACACCAATACAGATACTCTGTGCCTGAATCTGGACAACACCAGAGACTACGCATTCCCGGGAATAGGAGTCAATATTTTTCCGCTCAGAACGCCGGCAGCTTCTGTAAAAGCAGAACGCAGATTATCCAGAGATGAGAATGCATGGACAGAGCTCTGTCATATCAATTATGCAGATAGAAATTTCAGGAGCAGGGTGAACCGTACAATTATGCGGCTGCAGTGCATGATAACCGGGCGACAGGGACAGGCTGCACATTTGTATGACAGGCTTGTCAGATCCTGCCAGCAGCCCGGAGCAAATAAATATATCCTCAAAAGAAGAAAACAGACTACCATTTTCCCTGCAGAAATTTTGCGGAGAGTAAACGTGTCACTCTGGAAGGTGCAGAACTCCAGGTTCCGGCAAAAACCGCAGAGTATCTTACCATAAGCTATGGAAAGAATTATAAAGATGCAAAGGAACCCCGCTATGTGACACCCATTGCGCTGGCAGTCAGTGCGAGGGTAAGCTATACACAGTTCTGGAAAGAATCCGGAAACTTTGAGAAATACTGTAAAGAGCGAATGAAAAATGCCCGCAAACTTGCCAGAAGCAGGCGGCACAAAGACTATTTCAATGAATGCTGGGATTATGTAGAGTTCTGTGGGGAGCGCCTGAATCTGAGTGTTTCTTATGAGAAGCAGAAAGACTACATTAAGAACTTGTATAAGAATGAAGATTATATGACACTTGAGAGGGTATTTCGTCCCTATTTCAAGATGATGCAGAAGAGTCTGCAGAAGAATGAACTCTTTGCAGAGGACGAAGAGATTTTTGACATCTATGTAGACGTACTGGAGAAAACAGGAAAGACAGTACAGAGAAGTAAGATCGGTACGCTGATCTGACGGGAGGAAAAATGAAGCTTTCAGATTATATTGTTACGTTTTTACAGAAAAAAGGAATCCGTCATTTCTTTGGATACCAGGGAACCATGATCGCACATCTGGTAGATTCCATTGAAAGAAATCCGGAGACAGAGAATCATTCCAGTTACAATGAACAGGGGGCAGCTTTCGCAGCCTGCGGATATGCACAGGCGAAGGAAGAATGTGCCTGCGCCTATGCTACCAGCGGACCGGGAGCCATCAACCTTCTGAGTGGTGTGGCAGATGCTTATTATGATTCCCTGCCTGTGATCTTTCTCACAGGACAGCTGAACACGTATGAGTACTCCGGGATTAAAGGACTGCGTCAGCAGGGATTTCAGGAGACAGATATTGTGGCAATGGCGAAACCGATCACCAAATATGCTGTCCAGATACGAAACCCTGAGGACATTGTGGAGGAATTAAATAAAGCATACCATATTGCAACCACAGGACGCAGAGGACCGGTGCTTATCGACCTTCCCATGAATATCCAGAGAAGTGAAGTGGAGAACCCGGTCTATGATATGACTTTTGAGGACAAACATACAGATGTAGTCGCAGCACAGCAGGCGGCAGATACGATTCTGGAAGCACTGGAACAGGCAAAACGTCCGGTGATCATGCTGGGCCATGGCGTGGACAGCAGCTTCAGCCAGAAGAAACTGATCCGCTTTGCACAGAAGAGACAGATTCCGATCATCACCAGCGTTCTGGCGAAATCAGTTCTGGGATACGACCATCCGCTGAATTTCGGGTGCATCGGCGGTGCCTATGGACACCGTTATGCAAATATGATCGCCAATGCAAAAAGCGATCTGCTTCTCTGTTTTGGCATTTCTCTGTGTACCAGACAGATCGGAACCAAAGTACATGAATTTGCCAGAGGTGCAAGATCATACGTATAGATATTGATCCATACAATCTTCAGAGAGATATCCATGAGAATGGTGAGAATGAGGTAAAGCTTCAGGCAGAGACAGGAGCAGTGATTGATTGTCTTGCAAAAGTGGATGATCCTGATATAGAGGGTGTAAGTGACTGGTTGAATGTCTGCACAGAGATTAAAGAAAATCTTCAGGCAGTTGATGATGCCACACCAGAAAGATATCCGAACCGTATGATCGCAGACCTCAGTGATATGCTGGAGGATACCTCCGCGATCGCAGTGGATGTAGGACAGCATATGGTATGGAGTTACCAGTCATTCAAGAATCATGAAGGACAGAAACTTCTCTTCTCCGGCGGACATGGAGCTATGGGCTACGGGCTTCCGGCAGCTATCGGAGCGTATTATGCAACCGGAAAACCGACCGCTGCATCTGCGGAGACGGTGCACTCCAGATGAATATCCAGGAACTGGAGTGGGTGAAGAGAGAGAATCTTCCTGTTAAGATCATGGTTATGAATAATGAAGCACTTGGCATGATCCGTCACCTGCAGAGAGATTATTTTGACTGTCTGTTCGCAGGAACCACAGACGGCTGCGGTTTTGCTTCCTGTAATTTCGCAGAGGTGGCAAAGGCTTACGGCATTCCTGCACTGAGAATGCTCTGCGATGCAGTCAGAGAAGAAGCACCGGAATTTCTGGAAGGGGAAGGCCCGAAACTTTTGGAAGTTATGCTGGAGCATGGAACTTTTGCATATCCCAAGACCTGTCTGGGTGAACCGATCCACAATCAGCAGCCCTATGCACCGAAGGAAGTTTATGACAGACTGATGGAATTGTAGGAGTGAAGAATATATTTCGGTAATGTGGAATATATAAATATAGAAGGAATTTTTTTGCAGGCAGTCCGTTTTATGGAAGTGGGGAGATTCCCGCATGACAGAGAACAGATCTGTCTGTATTATAGATGAATAAAAAGAGGGAATACAAAATGAGCAAGGTAACAGTGATCACAGGCGGCACCTCCGGAATCGGACGCGGTATTGTGGAGAAGATACTGGCAAACTCAGCAGAAGATGATCTGATCTTTGCCACTTACGCCCACAATGCATATAAAGCCAATGAATTCTGGGACAACCTGAAACCGGAAGACCAGGAGAAGCTTATTATTCTGAAAGCGGACATGTCTTCCTATGACGATATGATGAATTTCGTCGGAGAAGTAAAAGAGAAAGCAGGACATGTAGACTGGCTGATCAGCAATGCGGGAATCAGCACTTACGATAAATTTCAGGATTATACTTTCGAGGAATGGAATAATATCGTAAATACCAACCTGTCTGTACCTGTATTTATGATCAAAGAATTTATGCCTGTTATGACAGAAGGCGGAAGAGTACTCTTCATGGGTTCCTATGCAGGGCAGCAGGCATACTCCTCCTCTCTGGTATACGGCGTGACCAAGGCTGCCATCCACTTCCTTACCAAATCGCTGGTAAAGGAATTTGAGCCAAAAGGCATCACAGTCAATGCCATTGCCCCCGGTTTCATCCAGACGCCCTGGCATGAGAACCGCACACCGGAAAGCTACGAACGCATCAACCGCAAGATCGCACTGCACAGATTCGGTGAGATCAAAGACGTGGCAGATATGGCGTACAGTATACTTACCAATAACTACATGAATGGAAGTATTGTGGACATTCATGGTGGGTATGATTACTTCTGATAAAGTTAAAAAAAGAATCCCCGACAGATTTTTCTGGCAGAAACTTCGGTTTCTGGTGTTTCGGTTATTTTTCAGTTTGTAAATGTAACAATCTTATCATCATCCGCCACCTGAGATTCAGATTTATAGTCATTTTTCCAAACCTTACATTTGCTTTTGACAAAAGAAGAGTATTTCTTCTGTTTGACAATCTCTCCACAGGTCCATATAATGAAATACAAGACATAACTGCCAGTCTGTAGAAAGGACTGGCAGTATATGACTTTATCATAGGCAGAACGAGAGCGGAGGAGAGAAAGCTGCGTATGAAAAGATTTGATGATAAGAACGGCACAGATGATAAAAAGAAGCGAAAGCGGATTCTGTTTATGGCAGGACTAATCGCAGTGATTATCATTACAGCTGCCTTATTTTATTTTAACAGTTTTGTGATGAAAACAGAGAATTCCAGAGCCAGAGATTCTCTTCTGGAATGGACAGAGCAGAATGCAGCACTTGTCGGAAGCCGGATTGATATGTACTATGATCTTCTGGAGTGTGCGGCAGATTATATCAGTGATATGCCTTTAGATAAAGCACAGACAGAGGAGATGCTGAGGGAGAAATTTCACCGTCACACAGAGAAGTTTGATTCGCTGAAGATTATCAGTGAGGATGGCCGCTGCGTGCAGGACGGACAGGCTTATTCCCTGAAAGAATACTTCCTGATGGCTATGTTAGGTAACAGGGGTCTGGCAGAAAATGGATATTCCTACGCAGATGGAGTGATATTGTCAGTACCTGTCAAAAATGAGGCACAGCAGATTAAGGGAGTGCTCTGTGGGACGCTTCCGTGTAGCAGTCTGGACGTATATGGAAAGGCAGACCGTAGAAAAGGATATGCAGGGCTTTTTGTGATAGATAATCATGGAAAATATATTGTGTCTGATGGCGGCAATGACACTTTTGATAATGATTTCCTGACCTGGCTGGAGGGGCGTGAACTGAGTCTGCCGATTTCCGATATTAAGTCCCGGATGGACAGTGGATTCCGATATTACTTTGCAATTTCAGGTGAAGATGGAGATTATATGGTGACTGCGGCACCTGTGGACGGTACGAAGCTGTTTGCGGTAACAATGGCTGATAACAGGTATATTCATCAGGCAGGACTCAGATACCGGATATGGGTATTTGTGATTACTCTGGTGATCATCCTGAGTCTTATAGTAGTTATTGGAGTTTATCTGTATTTCCGGCGTGAGGACAGGATCGCTATCCGCAATCTGAACCGTCAGCTTATGCTGAATGAGGAAACTTACCGCATCACAGCAAGGGAGAGTGACCTGTGCGTTTTTACTTATGATGTGGAAACAGAACAGATACAGTTTCTGAATGACAAATATCAGAATCTGGGGCTGAATCAGTCAGAACTCAGCGTACCGGTTCTGCTTCGGAAAATCAGGGAGATCAATCCGGAAACCTGTTCTGTGCTCAGGAATATATTTGCCAGGGCAGATTCTGCTGAAGCTTTGCATTCACAGAAGGCGAAAGTATGGGCAGGAGGTCGTATGCGGTATCTGCAGATCAAGACTACGAATCTGTACGATGAATCGGGAAAAGTGTCCCGTATGGTCGGCAGTATCGAGGATATTACGGATATGGAGAATGATATGCTCAAGCTTCAGAAGGAGGCAAGGACGGATCTTCTGACAGGTGCCATGAACAGGGCAGCGGGCACATCTGCCATCAACCGGATGCTTGTGCAGGAACTTCATCCGGGATGTGTAAATACTTTTGCTATTGTGGATCTGGATAATTTCAAAACGCTCAATGATGTCATGGGACATATGTGGGGAGACAGGGCTCTCTGCGAGGTTGTCCTGATCATGAAGAAGCATTGCAGGGCTCAGGACATCGTCTGTCGTCTGGGCGGTGATGAGTTTGTGGTATTTCTGCCGGATATGATCAGGGAAGCGGCGGAGGAGAGTCTGCGTGTACTTTCTGCGAAGCTGCATATTGATTATGTGAAAGAAAACCTGGAGGTAATGATCTCCGCATCTATGGGGATTGTTTTCTCAGATGGAAGAGATATCACTTTCCAGGACCTGTATGAGGAGGCAGACGGATGTCTGTATCAGGTGAAACGTACCTTCAAGGGTTCCTACCATATTTCAGACAGAGCCGACCGGGTAAAGGCAGATTAGTACAGCGTTTCGTAAATAACTATACCAATCGCGTAGGATGCGGATTCGAGTGTGCTGGTATAAAAACGCAGGCGTAGCGGGCTACGCTGAGGCTTTTAGACCTGTGCAATCGGATTCGCAGACAAGTGAGTGGTATAGTTATTTCGAAAACGATGTACTAGGGAAGTTCCTGTAAAAAATATGCGATGAAATATAGGCATAAATAATAAGAAAAGACTTGACTTAGGCATGCCATGTGTGATAAACTTGACAAGCGACATGGAAGTTAGGTCTTTTTTTTTATGCCCGAAAAGATGACGGATACATCGTCCGGCATGAGGAAAATGACCATGCAAATGAAAACACTGGAGGTGGAAGTTGTGCGCGTTAAGATTACATTAGCATGTACCGAGTGCAAGCAGCGTAACTACAATATGACTAAGGAGAAAAAGAACCATCCTGAGAGAATGGAAACTCAGAAATATTGTAAGTTCTGCCGCAAACACACTCTGCATAAGGAAACAAAGTAATCCAAGGTAACTGGACGAAACAGTTACTCACAGAGAATTGTGAGGTCAGGCTATGCAAGGAAATGAAAAATCTGCTGGCAAGAGCCAGAAGAAGAGTTGGTTTCAGGGACTTCAGTCAGAATTCAGGAAGATTGTCTGGACAGACCGCAATGAACTGATTAAGCAGACTATCGTGGTAGTTTGCGTGTCGATCGTGCTTTGCGTACTGATCAGCGTCATGGATTCATTTATTCTCGAAGGCATTAATCTTTTAATGAAATAAGGATAAGGTGATTGTATGTCAGAAGCGAAATGGTATGTTGTTCATACTTATTCCGGGTATGAGAACAAAGTAAAAGTCGATATTGAAAAAACCATCGAAAACAGACACCTGGAAGACCAGATCCTTGAAGTTCGTGTTCCGCTGCAGGAAGTGGCTGAGCTGAAAAACGGGGCTCTGAAACAGGTTCAGAAGAAAATGTTTCCTGGCTATGTACTTCTCAACATGGTTATGAATGACGATACATGGTATGTTGTCCGTAACACCAGAGGTGTGACAGGCTTCGTTGGACCAGGGTCCAAGCCGGTACCGTTGACCGAGGAAGAGATGCTTCCTCTTGGTATCAAGAAAGAGGAAATTCAGGTCGATTTCGCAGAGGGTGATACAGTTGTTGTCACAGGCGGTGCCTGGAAAGATACCGTTGGTGTTATCACTGCCCTTAATGTGCAGAAACAGACAGCAACGATCAATGTTGAACTTTTCGGCCGCGAAACGCCGGTAGAAATTAGTTTCGCAGAAATCAAACAGATGTAACAAGCAAAGGTAACAATATCGTGGGAGGGACCATAAACCCCCGCCAATACCACATAGGAGGTGCCGAAAAATGGCAAAGAAAGTAACAGGATATATCAAATTACAGATTCCGGCTGGTAAAGCAACTCCAGCACCACCTGTAGGTCCAGCTCTTGGACAGCACGGTGTAAATATCGTTCAGTTCACAAAAGAGTTCAATGCAAGAACAGCAGATCAGGGAGACTTAATCATTCCTGTAGTTATCACTGTTTATGCAGACAGAAGTTTCAGCTTCATAACCAAAACTCCGCCGGCTGCAGTTCTTCTTAAGAAAGCTGCTAAGATTAAATCAGGTTCCGGCGTACCGAACAAGACAAAAGTTGCTAAGGTTACTAAAGCTCAGGTTCAGGAAATCGCTGAACTTAAGATGAAAGACTTAAATGCAGCATCCCTTGAAGCAGCTATGAGCATGATCGCTGGTACTGCAAGAAGTATGGGAATCGAAGTAGTTGATTAATTTTAATATTAAATAGTAAGTGGGAGGGCGTTCCCCGCAAATACCACAGGAGGTTATAGAAATGAAACGAGGAAAGAAATACGTGGAAGCTGCTAAAGCAGTAGACCGCGCTACATTATATGATACCGCAGAAGCTATCAGCTTAGTTAAAAAAGCTGCAGTTGCTAAATTTGACGAAACTATCGAAGTTCATATCCGTACAGGCTGCGATGGACGTCATGCAGACCAGCAGATCCGTGGTGCAGTAGTTCTGCCACATGGTACTGGTAAAAAAGTTCGTGTTTTAGTATTCGCTAAAGATGCTAAAGCTGAAGAAGCAAAAGCAGCAGGTGCTGAATTCGTAGGAGCTGAGGATCTTATTCCGAAGATCCAGAACGAAGGATGGTTAGACTTTGACGTTGTTGTTGCAACTCCAGATATGATGGGTGTTGTAGGTCGTCTTGGTCGTGTACTTGGACCGAAAGGTTTAATGCCAAACCCGAAAGCTGGTACAGTAACAATGGACGTTACTAAAGCAGTTCACGATATCAAAGCAGGTAAGATTGAGTACCGTCTTGATAAAACCAACATCATTCATGTTCCGGTTGGTAAAGCATCCTTTACAGAGGAACAGTTAAGCGACAACTTCCAGACGCTGATCGATGCTATCGTTAAGGCTAGACCAAGCACACTGAAAGGTCAGTATTTAAAGAGCGTTGTTATTGCTCCGACAATGGGACCTGGTGTGAAGATCAACCCGATGAAATTAGCATAATAGATTTTAGCAATTTAAGACTCCCGGGGATTCTCCGGGGGTCTTTTTGCGTTTCTTTTTGGTGTGGCGGGTATGGGGACGCGCAGGAAAATATTTGTTTTCTGATACGGCTGCGGAGGCAGGAATACTAAGCTTCCGGAAATTTGCTAAAACCATGCCGGAAAAATTCAAACTCGCTTCGCTCAGACAGTGAATTTTTCCGGCATAACGCAAATTCCCGGAAGCTTAGTATTGCTACACCTCCTGTAGATGTATCAGAAAACAAATATTTTCCTGCGCTGTACAATGGTTTCGCGGGCGGGGGAAAACGGAAAGGTATTGGAGATAGGGAGAAAGATGCAATGTATGGGTGTGCAGGAATGGAAGATTACAGGATTTGGTAAGGGTGTGTTATAGTAGGGGGATGAATTAGAGATTTGTCAGATATATTTTCTCTTAGCAATGTTATAGAAGCAGACAGGAGGCGTTATTGTGGCTGGCAGGAGACGGAAAAAGAGTGGTGGAAGAAGTTATGCGTGGAGATACCGGGGCAGGATTGTGGCTTGTGTGTTTGTTGAGGTGATCATTATCTGTGCGCTGGTTATCATGATCGGATGGAATAAGGGCGTGAAGGAGTGGTTTGAGCAGTTTGAGCAGCCGGTTCTGAAGGAAGTGGATATCAGTGGTATCAACAGTCCGAATGCGATCCTGATGCAGGCTCGGGGAGGTAAGATTCTGGGTGAGATTAACGGGGAGGCTCAGATTTATCCGGCTTCTATGACGAAGATTATGACTGTGATACTGGGGATTGAGAATTTTGATGATCTGGATGAGAAGATTACTCTGACGGATGAGATGTTCACCGGATTATATGAGCAGGATGCTACACAGGCAGGTTTTCAGCCGGGGGAAGAGGTCCGGGTGATTGATCTTCTCTATGGTGCGATGTTGCCTTCGGGGGCAGAGTGCTGTATTGCGCTGGCAGATACGATCAGTGGTTCAGAGGCGGATTTTGCGGAGCTGATGAATAAGAAAGCAAGGAAGCTTGGAATGGAGAATACCCATTTCTGTGACTCTACAGGACTGCATAACCCGGATCATTACAGTACGGTTAAGGATATTGCTGTTTTGATGAAGTATTGCATTAAGAATGATACGTTTCGTGAGATTGTGGAAACCTCCAGACATTCTACCGGAGTTACAAATATCCACCCGGATGGAATTACTTACTACAGTACAATGTTTAAAAATCTGTCTGATCCGACAGTCACAGGTGGAAAAATCCTCGGTGGCAAGACCGGCTATACCAGTGAGGCAGGGCACTGTCTGGTGAGTTTTGCGGAGATTGAGGGCAGGGAATATATCTTTGTTTCCGCAGGTGCTTCAGGAGCAGATGGAAATACGATTCCGCATATTCAGGATGCTGTGACTGTTTATAACAGGGTTGGTGCGGCGATTGAGGCGAAGATGAATGATAATAATAAATAAAATTTCCCACAAATTGTGACGCACATCTTGTGGGGAGCATTTTCGTTACTGTTCACTGGTAATATCCCGCGAGGTGTTTTTTGTGAGCAAAGATCACAGAAAACCCGAGACATACCGCGCGATTATGCGATCAGCATAAATTCTGTGCATCGCGAAGCGTGTTACTGTGAACGGAGTGAACAGTAACGCATTTTCCAAATACACTCTAATGTTTATATATTTTTATAGACATATTTTTATGTATGTGATATAATCAATCACATACAAAAGAACGATACGGGCTACAGAGGAGGTGAAAGTGGTGACAGACAGACAAATACTGGAAGCTGTTTTGACAGAGGTCAGAGGATTTGGGACGCGAATGGATAAATTCGAAAGTCGAATGGATGGATTCGAAAGCCGAATGGACCGAATGGAAGAGCGTCAGAAGCGTTTTGAAGAAGAGACCAGAAATAACTTTGCAGATATCAAACTGCATTTGGAGAACATAACGGATAGGAATATTTCTATCCTTGCAGAGAATCATCTGAATCTTATCAATAAGATGGATGTGTCGGCTACCTGGATGAACAGGATTATGATTAATGAGGTTAAGATGAATGCTTTGACAGATCAGGTTGCCAGACTTCAGGCGAAATCCAGTTAAGCTTCCAATGATGAAAATACGAACGGATAAAAAGGGAGAACCATTGAGGTTCTCCCTTTAAAAGGTTTATTTTATGCGATTTTCCGATAGAATTATTCTCCGAAATATCTCTTAAGAAGACCTGCGAATGCTTTTCCGTGTCTTGCTTCGTCTCTTGCCATTTCATGAACTGTATCATGGATAGCGTCAAGGTTAGCAGCTTTTGCACGTTTAGCGAGGTCTGTTTTACCAGCTGTAGCACCGTTCTCGGCTTCTACACGCATCTGAAGGTTTTTCTTTGTGCTGTCTGTTACAACTTCACCTAATAATTCAGCGAATTTAGCAGCATGTTCTGCTTCTTCATAAGCTGCTTTTTCATAGTATAAACCGATTTCCGGATATCCTTCTCTGTGAGCAACTCTTGCCATTGCAAGATACATACCAACTTCAGAGCATTCACCCTGGAAGTTTGCTCTTAAATCAGCCATGATGTCTTCGCTGGATCCCTGAGCAACACCTACAACGTGTTCAGCAGCCCATGACATTTCGCCATCCTGCTTTACGAATTTATCAGCCGGTGCCTTACATACAGGACAGGCTTCCGGAGCTTTCTCACCTTCATAAACATAACCACATACACTACATACCCATTTTGTCATAATTAAAATCTCCTTTTCTTTTTAATGAATTTATTAGGGATGCCAGAAAATAAATTGATTATCTCAGCATCGTTTAGTTCTTACTGCTTTCCGTCTGTGCGGTAGAAAAAGTAATTTTTTAATAATAGTAATTATTACTGTTTTCTGTGATTTTAGATTACCATACTTGATTGAAAAAGTCAAGTTTAATTTTAGCTTTTTTACAACTTTTTATCATTAGTTGTTATTCCCAATTTGGCCACTAATGATGTAAGCAAAAACTACTTTGAACTATCAGAGTTGCCTTCTGTCTCTTTCAGGCAGTCCTCACACAGGCCGAAGAATCTGGCACTGTAATCAGTAATCTTTCCTTTGAAGTTCTCACCTGCAAGATCCATAATGTGGTGAATTCCCTCGCTCTCAAGGTCGATGATCCGCTCACATCTGATACACATGAAGTGGCAGTGCCTCTCGGTCCGCCCGTCAAAGTGATCCGCTCCGGCGAAAGAGGAAAGCTTCTTAATCTCTCCCAGATCAGCCAGCAGAGATAAGTTGCGATATACCGTACCGAGGCTGATATTCGGATAGATGAGCTTCATATTCTCATATACCACATCGGCAGTAGGATGATCTGTTCTGGTTCTTAGAAACTCTTTGATCGATTCCCTCTGACGGCTGTATTTCAGTGTCGCCATGGTATTCCTCCCTTCCCTGTTTACTCGCAAATGATTTATCATAACTGTTCAGGATAGTTGCAGTTATAATCTGTTCAATAACGATAATCATTACTGATATTGATACTATACAATATTGGATTGAAATTGTCAAGATATAAAATTATTATTTTATAGAATTGTTATAGTTTGGCTACGTTACTGAGAACGGAGTGAACAATAACGATGTGGGTTTACAAATCCACCAAAATGTGCTATATTTTCCCTATAACAGGAAATAACTATTTCCTATAGCTAACAGCGTTCCACGATCACAGAGCGGAGTGCTGTCACGAAATAACACAAACTCATTGAAGAAGAGAGTAGATCCGCAGACCGTATTACAGAGAAATCCCCATGGATCACATATTACAGATTCAAAGGCTGAGAGGGATATGCAAGGAGCAGGTTGAAGATGGCTTCCGAGAGGCACTGCTGAGAGCCAACAGCTTTAGGCAGCGACAGGCACGCCTGTTACAGCGTAGAGGTATCACAACGTACCTCCCAAGGTTTCCCCGCGCGAGCCCGGAAACGAACAGAAGTGGTAACACGGGTAATACTCGTCTTCTCAGATAATCTGAGGAGACGTTTTTTATTTCCCCCCAACACCAGTTCCTTCCTACCATGAAGAATTTATGTTTTTCTTCCATAAATAAGGAGCAGTTGTTACCATTTCAAAAATCAGCCTGGGAAATTATTTCTCTTTCTATGCATTTGCAGGGATCGTGTAAATCTTAGTGCCTGGAAATCTGCGTTATGAACAAAAATCTCACTGTCTGAGCGAAGCGAGTTTGAGATTTTTGCGAATGCTTTTAGCAGATTTTCAGACACTTAGAGTTACTAGTACATCGTTTTCGAAATAACTATACCACTCACTTGTCTGCGAATCCGATTGCACAGGTCTAAAAGCCTCAGCGTAGCCCGCTACGCCTGCGTTTTTATACCAGCACACTCGAATCCGCATCCTACGCGATTGGTATAGTTATTTACGAAACGCTGTACTAGATCCCGAAACCGCATAGAAAGAGAAATAATTTCCCGGGCGTCCACATTAAAAAAGGAGACAACAAACCATGGAAAAACAGAAATACTACATCACCACCGCCATCGCCTACACATCCGGCAAACCCCATATCGGCAACACCTACGAAGTCGTCCTTGCCGATGCCATCGCCCGCTACAAACGTCAGCAGGGCTATGACGTATTCTTTCAGACAGGAACCGATGAACATGGTCAGAAAATCGAATTAAAAGCCGAAGAAGCCGGAATCACCCCAAAAGAATTCGTAGACAACGTATCCGGTGAGATCAAAAGAATCTGGGATCTGATGAACACATCCTACGACAAATTCATCCGTACCACAGATGAAGACCACGAAAAACAGGTCAAAAAAATCTTCAAAAAAATGTACGCAAAAGGCGACATCTACAAAGGACACTATGAAGGAATGTATTGTACACCATGTGAATCTTTCTTTACAGAATCTCAGCTTGTAGACGGCAAATGTCCGGACTGCGGCCGCCCATGTGTACCTGCAAAAGAAGAAGCATACTTCTTCAAAATGAGCAAATATGCCGACAAACTCATTGACTACATCAATACACACCCGGACTTCATCCAGCCGGAATCCCGTAAAAATGAGATGATGAACAACTTCCTTCTCCCGGGACTTCAGGATCTTTGCGTATCCAGAACTTCCTTCAAATGGGGAATCCCGGTAGACTTTGATCCGAAACACGTAGTATATGTATGGCTTGATGCCTTACAAACTATATTACAGGAATCGGCTACGACTGCGATGGCGAAAGCACAGACCAGTTCAAAAAGCTCTGGCCTGCAGATCTGCATCTGATCGGTAAAGACATCATCCGTTTCCATACAATTTACTGGCCGATTTTCCTGATGTCACTGGATCTGCCGCTTCCGAAACAGGTATTCGGACATCCATGGCTTCTTCAGGGTGATGGTAAGATGAGTAAATCCAAAGGAAATGTAATCTATGCAGATGAACTGGTAGACTTTTTCGGTGTAGATGCAGTCCGCTACTTCGTACTTCATGAAATGCCATTCGAGAATGATGGTGTGATCACATGGGAACTGATGGTAGAGCGTCTCAATTCTGAACTCGCTAACACCCTTGGAAACCTTGTAAACCGTACCATTTCCATGTCAAACAAATATTTCGGCGGTGTGGTAGAAAACAAAGGCGTTACAGAACCTGTAGATGATGATCTGAAGAACTTCATTCTCTCCGTACCTGCCAAAGTAAACGAAAAAATGGATAAACTCCGCGTGGCAGATGCAATGACAGAAGTATTCACAATCTTCAAACGCTGCAATAAATACATCGACGAAACAATGCCATGGGCTCTTGCTAAGGATGAAGAGAAAAAAGACCGTCTTGCAACAGTTCTCTACAATCTGGTTGAGGGAATCTGCATTGGTGCGGTTCTGCTGAAATCCTTTATGCCGGAAACAACAGAGAGAATCCTTGCCCAGTTAAATGCACAGGACAGAGAACTGGAAGACCTTAAGACCTTTGGCCTCTATCCGTCAGGAAATAAAGTAACTGAAAAACCGGAGATTCTTTTCGCCCGTCTTGACCTGAAAGAGGTACTTGCAAAGGTGGCAGAGCTTCATCCGCCGAAAGCAGAAGAACCTGCAAAAGAAGAAAAAGAAGACGTAATTGATATCGAAGCAAAACCTGAGATTACATTTGAAGATTTCGGCAAGCTTCAGTTCCAGGTTGGTAAGATCATCAAATGTGAAGAAGTAAAAAAATCAAAGAAACTTCTCTGCTCACAGGTACAGATCGGCAGCCAGGTGCGCCAGATCGTATCCGGAATCAAAGCACACTACAGTGCAGAAGAAATGGTAGGTAAGAGGGTTATGGTAGTCACAAACCTGAAACCAGCCAAACTTGCCGGTGTACTCAGTGAAGGAATGATCCTCTGCGCAGAAGATGCAGACGGAAACCTTTCCCTGATGGTACCGGAAAAGGAAATGCCTGCAGGTGCAGAAATCTGCTGATCTTTGTATTACTGAGAACAAAGCGAATGGTAGCGAAAATGTGTGAAAACTTACGAATATTATCTTGACAAATACACTCTCAAAAGCTATATTAATATTTAGATAAAGGGGAGTGACTGACTCATGAGTATTCATGGTGTCGTCAATTTCGGTGGGTAAAGACTCCAACCGTATCGTGATGAACAGGCGAGGCTTTTATTGTATGTTCCCGTACAATAAGAGCCTCGCTTTTTGTAAAAACTTAAACAGGGGGATTTTGATCATGTCACAGGGTTTTAATCATTTTGATGAGAACGGAAACGCAGTATGGTAGACGTTTCCGGGAAAAATGTCACTTACAGAACAGCAATTGCCACAGGTGAGATTCATGTAGGAGAAGCAATCATGGAGGCTGTGAAAGAGGTTCTGTGAAAAAGGGAGATGTGCTTGGAGTAGCACGTGTAGCGGGGATTATGGGAGTGAAAAGGACTTCTGAGTTGATTCCCATGTGCCATCCGCTTCCGATCCAGAAATGTTCCGTAGACTATGAACTGGATGAGACAAACGGAATTATCCGCGCTTTCTGTACAGTGAAAACAGAAGGCAAGACCGGTGTGGAAATGGAGGCACTGACAGGGTTCAGGTGACGCTTCTGACGATTTATGATATGTGTAAGGCAATTGACAAGCATATGGTAATGTCCAATATTCATCTGGTTGAAAAGACGGGTGGTAAGAGTGGAGATTTTCATTTTTGATATCCACGAATTACTCTGCGATTTGCAAAATATTTGTTGGGTAAAATGAAAGAAATGTGTATAATGGAAATACAGAATGGCAGATAACGAAAAAATTATCTGCCCGACAGGGAGGTTTTTATAAAATGAAAAGAGTAGCGATCATTACATCCAGTGATACGGGATATCGCGGAGAACGTGAGGATTTAAGCGGACCTGCGATCCGAGAGATTGTTGAGAAGAATGGATATGAGGTTGTGTCTGAAGATGTTCTGCCGGATGACAGAAAGATGTTGTCAGAGAGAATGGCGGAAATTGCAGACAGCGGCACAGCGGAACTGATCCTGACAACAGGCGGAACCGGTTTTTCACCCAGAGATATTACACCGGAGGCAACGGAGGATATTATTGACAGACGTGTACCGGGGATTCCGGAGGCAATGCGTGCGTACAGCATGACTATCACGAAACGCGCCATGCTCAGCCGTTCTACGGCAGGTATCCGCAAAAAAACACTGATCATCAATCTTCCGGGAAGTCCGAAAGCTGTAAAAGAGAGCCTGGAGTATATTATTGATGCGCTTGGACATGGCATTGAGATCATGACAGGGGAAGCAGGGAACTGCGCAAGATAACTGATGGCGATAACAGGGATAAGAAAGCAGAGTAGCGTCAGAATGTACTGACGAAAAGAGAAATCAGTGAGCCAAAGCAGAGAAGATAAGCTGACGGCAATAAACGGAAGAGCAGGTACGAAAACAGTATCTGAAACGAAAACAGGAAGGTAAAAGGGATAATCTTATGGGAAAAGTAATTGCGGTTTGTACAAGTGAAAGAAAGGGAATACAGAAGACAAGTGTTCCGGAGATTAAAGTAATTGAGAACTGGGGAATCGAGGGTGATGCCCATGCCGGCAAATGGCACCGTCAGGTAAGTCTGCTCTCTTTTGACAAGATTGAAGATTTTCGCGCCAGAGGTGCAGAGGTAGAAGACGGGGCATTCGGAGAGAACCTGGTGGTTCAGGGAATCGACTTTGCCACACTTCCTATCGGCACGAAATTCCAGTGCAATGATGTAGTCCTGGAGCTGACACAGATTGGAAAAGAATGCCACAGCGGATGTGCGATCTTTAAGAAAATGGGAGAGTGCATTATGCCGAAACAGGGAGTTTTTACGAAGGTTCTCCACGGAGGTGTGATCCACCCGGGGGATGAGCTGGTAATTTTATAACAGATTTTTAACCGGACTATAGCAATTCTCATAAATAATGTATATTGATCCGGTTTATCAGAGCGCAAAGTCCTGCGTCAGATATCTTTGCCGTGCGTCAGCACGCCTGCAGATATCTTCCTTGTCCTTCGCACTCTGCTGAACTGTCTTGATTGCATTATTTTATGGAATTGCTATAAGATTACATGAGGAGATTGGAAAAAATGATTATTGATACACATGCGCACTATGATGACGAGGCCTTTGACACAGACAGGGAAGCGCTTCTTATGTCTATGTACGATGGAGGGATTGAGAAGATTGTGAATGTCTGTGCATCTGTAGGCGGTTTTCAGGATACTGTGAAGCTGATGGAGAAATATCCTTTTGTATATGGAGCAGTGGGAATCCATCCGGATGATGCAGATAAGATGACACAGGAGACTCTGAATGAGATCCGCAGATTATCCCATATGGACAAGATGGTGGCAATCGGTGAGATCGGACTGGACTATTACTGGCATAAGGAAGAAGAGGAACATCAGATCCAGAAGAAAATGTTTCGCGCCCAGCTTGACATTGCCAGAGAAGAGAAGCTTCCGTTTATGATCCACAGCAGAGAAGCTGCCGAGGATACTCTGAATATCGTCAGAGAATATATGCAGGGTGGTATGTATGGCGGTATCATTCATTGTTTTTCATACAGCAGGGAGATTGCGGCAGAATATCTGAAAATGGGACTGTATCTGGGAATCGGCGGAGTTGTCACTTTTAAGAACGCAAAGAAACTGAAAGAGACGGTTCAGTATGCACCCCTGTCTCAGCTTGTTCTGGAAACAGACTGTCCCTATATGTCTCCAGAGCCAAACAGAGGTAAGAGAAATTCGTCATTAAATCTGCCTTATGTAGCACAGGCAATCGCAGAACTGAAGGGAATTACAGCAGAAGAGGTCATTGATGTGACCAGACAGAATGCAGAGAAACTGCTGGGCATTCATCAATAACCGCTGTCATATTCGTTTGAAGAATCATCGGAACTTTCATCCGAAGAGCTGTCAGAACTGTCGGAAGAGTCTTCGGTTCCGTCTGATGTGTCTGCCTGATATTCCCAGGAGTGGATGGATTCTGTATCTTCCACTACATTTCCGGTAGTTTTGTCGATCATGTTGCCCTCCCAGTCAAACTTGACGTTCAGCAGGTTTGTATTTGTGGAAGGCTTCACATTCATGGACATGATTTCCTTAAATTTAGCTTTCAGGTTATCGAGAGTAAACTCATCACCGATCACATTTCTTACACTGTGGGAAGAAGCAAGTTCTTCTGTATAATCATCCAGCATATAGGGTCCGTATTCTCCGTTATCGTGATTATAATGCATGACCATAGGTTTCACTTCCGGAGAAAGGATCTGGATGGTTGATTTGCCGTTCAGAGTTGATTTCTGTATGGTAAAACTTGCCATTCCTTCCAGAAGTTCCGGGAGTTCCTGCTGGGTGGAAACGAAGTTTCCGAGGGAGTAGAATATGGTGGTATTGTGTCCCTGGTCATCAGAAAGCTGTCCGTAAGGCTGAAGCACATGCGGATGACCGCCAATGATCACATCAACACCCTGCTGCATCAGAAAAGCGGCCCATTGTTTCTCGTATTCATTTGGCATGGTTTCATCTTCTGTTCCCCAGTGAGCCACAAAGATGATGCAGTCGCTGATTTCTTTGGCTTTCTGGATCATTGTGGTGATCTTATCCTTATCAAAGATATCGATCATGTACTCATATCCTTCGCCTGCACCGGAATTATTGGTGCCGTATGTATAGTCAAGAAAAGCAATCTTAATACCATTCACTTCTTTTACTTTGACAGTGTCTGCATCTTCCTGGGTGGCGTGGATGCCAAGTACAGGAATATCCGGATAATTGGTGCTCCAGAAATCCAGAGTACTTTTCAGATAGTCATATCCATAATCATCGGCGTGATTTGTGGCGGATTCCACTACATCAAACCCTGCTTTGATAATGGCATCTCCCACTTCCTGGGGAGTGGCAAAAGAAGGATAAGTGCTGACAGCATCGTGGCTTGGAGCAAAAACCGTTTCCTGGTCGATCATGGCTACGTCTGCAGCCTGGATCTGGTCCAGAACATGAGTGTAGATATGGTCATAATTCCATATGCCGGAGTCATTTTCGCCGGATTCATACAGCTTGCTGTGATAAAGATTATCTCCAACAGCAATTACACTTGCAGTGGAGATGACAGGTGTTTCAGCTTTGATCTTATCCTGCTGTTCCTTGAGAGCCGCTGCTTCAGCTGCTTCTTTCTGCGGTTTATGGATCAGGGTGTAATCCATCTGATGCATCACCAGAACGAGCAGAACCAGAACAATAACAGAACACAGAAGACTGATCCGGGAGTTGATTCTCTCCCGTAAATTAAGTGGCATATTATTTTTTTTCATAGAAAATTCCCTTTAACTAAAATAGTTCTTAACAGTGAGAGTGCTGAACAGTTACAGCAATCTGCAGCCTGTATTGCTGTCCTCAGTACCGTATCTCAAATTCATTGCAGACTGCATACGGAAATGAGACAGGAGCGTGTGAACTGTAATCTATCTATTCATTATAACAAATTTCATGGTTCAAAGAAAGAATTAAGAGAGAAATTCTTTGAAAACCTGCCAGAAATGCTTTGTGAGACAAAGTATTTTAGTGTATAATAGGTAGCAATATAACCATAATGTACAAACATGCTACAGCAATGCTATATGGAATTGCTTAAGCAAAAAGAGGGAGGTAACCGGATGAACCATTATGAGGCAATTAATGATGTACTGGTCAATTTATTTAATGAGATTCTGGACCTGGAAGAACGGGCATTGATTACGGGAGAATATAAGAATATTTCCGTCAATGATATGCACATTATTAATGCAGTAGGTATCCGGGAACAGAAGAATATGTCAACAGTAGCCAGAGAACTGAATGTGACTGTGGGTACATTGACGATCGCTGTGAATAATCTTGTAAAGAAGGGATATATCCAGCGTATGAGAAGTCAGGAGGACCGAAGGGTTGTGCTGATCTCCCTGACAGAACAGGGGAAGAAAGCTTATTACCATCATAAAGATTTCCATGAGAAGATGGTACTGGCTGTACTTAAAGGCCTAAATGTGGAGGAGACAGAGGCATTGACGAAAGCTCTGACTAAGCTGCAGGCATTTTTCAGATCGTATCAGTAGAAGGAGTAAAGATGGAATATACTGAGAAGGATTTAGTAAAGATCGCAAAAAGGGAAAATAATACGAAGAGAAACTATCTGGTAGTGGATCCGCTTCAGGGAAAGCATATTCCGGTAGTGCCATCAAAGGCACTGGATTTATTTGCTGCTCTGGCAGATACTTTCAGGGAGAAATACAAAGATGAAAAACTTTTGCTGGTGGGCTTTGCGGAGACAGCAACTGCCATAGGTGCTCAGGCAGCGATTACTGTGGGGGCAGATTATATTCAGACCACCAGAGAAGTTATTCCCGGCGTGAATTATCTGTTTTTTTCCGAGGAACACAGCCATGCCACAGAGCAGAAGCTGGTAAAAGATGATATTGACAGAGCAGCGGCGGAGACGGATCGGATCATATTTATCGAGGATGAAGTAACTACCGGAAAAACAATTCGGAATATCATCAGTATTCTTGACCGGGAATATGACGGAAAATTTAAATATTCAGTAGCATCTCTGTTAAACGGAATGAGCGAGGAGAATCTGGAACGTTATAAGAGACAGGGGATTTCTCTGTATTATCTGGTAAAAACGGATCACAGTACTTACGGAGACAGAGCAGAAACATTTAAGGGAGACGGATTTTATTATAAATGTCTGGATAAGGCCGTAGAGTATACAACGATTTATGTTAAAAACAGGATGGATGCCCGCAGACTGATTGATTCCGGGAAATATGAAGAAGCATGTGAGAATCTGTGGAGAGAAATCCGGGAGAAAACCGGAAACATGGCTGATAATATATCTGGCAAAAGAATACTGGTGATCGGCACTGAGGAGTTTATGTTCCCTGCACTTTATATCGGAAGAAAGATGGAAAAAGAGGGAGCCGAAGTAAGGTGCCATTCGACTACAAGAAGTCCCATTGCTGTGAGTCTGGAAAAAGAGTATCCCCTTCACAGCAGATATGAACTGAAAGTTATATGATCCGGACAGGAGAACGTTTATTTACGATATAGGAAAATATGACAAGGTATTGATTGTCACAGATTCCCCGGAAATAAAGGAGAGTCAGGAAACGCTGATAAATGCTGTCCGGATGCAGAACAAGGATATTACAGTTGTAAGGTGGTGCTGATTTGAGAAGTTCCTATTCAGAAGAAGATGTGATTTTATTATTGAAGGATATTACCGGTTGGTAGAACCTCAGCCTGCCAAAGTGCGGGAGAAACTGATTCAGTCCGGAAAACATTACAGCGAGATGCTGCCTGTTGAATATGTTCCTACAGATCAGTATATGCAGGTATATCATAATGCGCTGAAACATTATGCGAAGCCGGTTGCCAATGCAGTAGGAATGCTGGCAGATAAGATCATAGAGAATAAGGGAAAGAAAATGGTCCTGGTATCCCTTGCCAGAGCGGGAATCCCAATTGGTATCCTTGTGAAGCGATACATCAAATTCAAATATGGTATAAATGTGCCTCATTATTCCATTTCAATTATCAGAGGAAGAGGGATTGACGATAATGCCATGAAGTATCTGCTTGAAAAGTACAGACCGCAGCAGATTTTATTTGTGGACGGATGGATTGGCAAGGGTGCGATCCTGAATGAATTGAAGAAAGATATCTCTGCATATGAAGGGGTTTCTGCTGACATAGCGGTAGTGGCAGATCCGGCAAATGTTACGGAGCTTTGCGGAACACATGAAGATATCCTGATCCCAAGTTCCTGCCTGAACAGTACAGTATCCGGCCTTATCAGCCGTACTTTTCTGAGAGATGACATAATAGGCAGAGATGATTTCCATGGGGCAGTCTATTACGGAGAACTGACAGATTCTGATCTGTCATATGACTTTATTGAAACCATTGAAAAGGAATTTAATATGGAGAATACACCTGATCTGGAAAAAAGAGTGGAAAGTCAGGGTATTGATGAGGTAATAAATATAGGAAAGAATTTCGGTATTGACGATATTAATCTGATCAAACCGGGGATCGGAGAGACAACAAGAGTATTACTGAGGAGAATTCCCTGGAAGGTGCTGATCGATGAGCGATATAAGGGAAATCCTCAGTTGGAGCATATTGTCAGACTTGCCGAAGAGAAACATACACCTGTAGAATACTATCCACTTATACATTATAAATGTTGTGGAATCATTAAGAAGCTTGCGGATGCGTGAGAAGGGTAATACTTATTCTGTTATTCCGAAAACTTCTGAAAGATAAACTGTTTTCTTAGCCCAGTTCAGATGGGTTTTATATTCATTCATTCTTTCTCTGGTTTTGCTTCCTGCAACAAGGGAAGCAGAATCAGCATTCCAGTTTAAAATCGCCCGTGCGTCAAGGTAGTCATTTCGTGCAACCTGATAAGCTCTGTTTACTACAGGGATCTGTGAAGGGTGGATAACGGTTTTTCCGATGAAACCGCAAAGTCTGTCCTCCCGGATTTCCTGAATCATTCCTTCTTTCCAGCTGTCACCGGCATAATATTCCCATACAGGACCGGAAATCACATAATCCATACCATATACAGTGATAATATCTGAGAAAATATCTGAAACAGGTCTGATGCTGTGAATAGATTCATTGGCATGTCTGCGAAACCCAAACATATGGCACAGATCATTTCCGCCAACACGTATATTCAATATAAGATCTTCAATTCTGGCTAAAGAATCCCTTAACAAATAGAGAATATCAATTCTGTTTCGCAAATCTATAATGGAGGGACTTTCGTAAATAGGCATCATGTAAAGCTTTTTTGCGACAAGTTCATTGACGAGGATCATCTGCTCAATATAACTTTGTGCGTTATCCGGGCTGAATTTAGGGACGATGAAACCGGTAACAATCTTAATGGATTGCCCAAGAGCTTTTGTTAATCTCTGAATCTGCTGTGGATTCCGAACCCGGATAAATATTTTGGGCAGATAGAATGGCTTTTGTTCATGCTGTATGAATATCTGGCTGAGAGAAGAAATCAGTATCTGCTCGGCTTCTTCAACATGATCGTCGTTTATGGTATCTTCAAGACAGAGAGCAAGAGAAAATCTGTTCCCGAATCTTTCATTTATCAGAGAATCAGTGATGGATATTCTGTTGGCAGGACAATAGAGTAATGGACCTACACTGTAATATAAAACATTATTTTTCATAACACTCCTTCTGACATATCTACAAAAATTCCCGTAAATAGGGTACCTTATAGAAATTCAATAAAATACTGCAGGTAATCCGGTCCATCACAGTGTGAAGGACCGAGTCAGCAGCTACATCATAGCACATTTCAGGGGAATAAGCCATAGAAAGAACAGGGGAATTTTCTTGAAATATAAATAGCAATATGATACAATTTTGAGGTAGAATTTATACGAAAATTTGGAGAAAATTATGGTTCCGCATTATTTTATGAAATTACTGTAGAACTTATCATGAACAGAAATAAGATAAGCAGATATTGAAGGTGAGATACTTATATGTTGGAACACAAAAAAATTCAAAACCTCAGTGATTATTTTGTCGAACTGAACAGCAGGCGGGAGAAAGGTGTTTATTTCTACCGTATCAACGGATATTCTGAAGAAGTCGGCGAATTTATAAAGAAATATTATGATACAGCAAGAAGAACCGGAGTGGTTATCGAAGGGAAGATACCTAATCCCGATGAGGGGAATCTTGCATATTATAATGAAATAATGGGAATGGATTTTCAGATGAGTATGGATTTTATCCATGTCAGTCTGAGAAAATGGCTGCCAAGGATGAATGAGTTTCAGAGACAGAATGTGGCAGCCTCCATTTATGACTCTCTGGATTCCCTGCGAAAAGCCGGGAAAACCGAGAATATGCTCAGGAACGCATATATCAAGTTCATGTGCTGGCTGTATTATAAATTTGAACGCATTGTAAATCAGCTTGGAGAGAACATATCCCTAAAATATTATATGAAGGGCAGATAAGCAATTATGAGTTAATGCTCATATCGATTCTTTCCAATGCAGGCTGTGATGTAGTACTGCTTCAGTATGCAGGGGATCAGGGATATCTGAAAACAGATCCGGGTTCCGTTCTTTCAGACAGTTTGCAGATGGAAGGTTTGCAGCCATTTCCGCAGGGATATTGTGTGAAAAAGGTCAGAGATGAGATTCAGAATGAACTTAACAATGAGAGACTGTATGGAATCAGACCTTCGCTTACAAATTGTACAAATGCATGGATAAAGGGAAACGGCCTGGATGATATCCGCGAGAGCATTCTGTTAAGGGGAAATGACAGCCGTTTTTTTATAACTGTTTCTGCAGGATAAACGGGGCAGAAGATAAGCTTACTTATGCAAATGAACTGTTCAGATTGCAGCAGGAACTGAGAAATTCAAAGAGAAATACGGTGATCGTAAGTAAAGAGATTCCAAGACCAACGCCGCAGGAAATTTCAGAGATAAAGAGGTCAAACTACACATCCGGAGATCAGATGCTCCTGGGACTTGCGTGTAATATACAGTATGGAGCCAATCCGGAGCTTCAGCGGATCCTGCATAAAACATTTGTGGATGTTATGCTGGCTGAATCTCAGAAGGAAGGGGAAAATCTTAACAGACTGACAAACAGGGCAGTGTATCTGCTGTGCTGGATGAGAAGATATCTGCCGAAGCTGTTCATAAACTGGAAATCACCGGAGATTGGATGCTTTATTTATCTGGGGGCTGCCGGAATGAAAACGAAGCTCTGTTTATGAGTTTCCTTGGGCGGCTGCCACTGGATGTGCTGATCTTATGTCCTGATCTGAACATTAAGTGCTGTCTGGAAGATAAACTTCTGTATGAGGTCAACTATCCGGAGAGTCTGGCGATCACAGAATATCCGGAAGAGAGTTCTCAGGTAAAGATTGGAACAGCCGCTTATCATGCGGAAAGAGAACTTGATACTCTGATGTATCAGGACAGTGGGATATACAGAAATCAGCAGTATGTGAAGGCGAATGTTATCAATCTGCAGACCATGTATGAAGAGATAAAACTACTGTGGGATCAGGAATTGAAATACAGACCTAATTTCAGCACAGTTAACGGTGTGGTAAATATTCCGGTTATTTTTTCAAAAATCTCAGGAGTGAAGGATGGAAGTGTTTCTCAGTACTGGGAATCCATAGCAGCACTGATCACAGAGGATACCGTTGTTGTGAAAAGTGCTCCGTGCATTGAACCAACTGCCTCCGGTCCAATGAAAGCCTTTGCCGTAGAATTTTATAAAAACGGAAAGCTTCTGCGGAATAAAATAAAGAATCATCCCAGATATCCTTATCATCTTCTTCGGGAGGAAATGCAGGAATTTATACTTGACAAGCTGCAGCTTCTGATCGAGCGGAAACTGATAAAGGGTATTGGGGAAAATGGTACAGAATATACAGTGATCGCGCAGATTCTGGATCTGCCGAAGGAGATTCTGCGTCTGATCCAGAAATTTGATTTTACAAAAAAGAATCCGAAACTGATATATATTAATACAGGGGAGACGATGATTTCACTTCAGGATTCGATTCTTGTAACATTCCTGAACCTGGCAGGATTTGACATTCTGTTTTTTGTCCCTACAGGCTATCAGAGTGTGGAGAACTACTTTGCAGAAAAACTGATGGAAGAGCACCAGATCGGGGAATATAAATACGATATGCAGGTTCCGGATCTGAATAACATTTCGACAAACAGTACCCGCCCCTCATGGCGGAGAAAACTTTTCAGGAGAGGTTAGTAGATTATGGGACTTGATTTCGGTAAATCATCTATGGGAAATCCTGCTCAGGCCGGTAATGGTCTTCAGGAGAAAAATGAGATTGAAGTTGTGGAGAAATATGATATTGTCGCTGACAGGCAGCAGATGAATGCTGAGCTGGTCAATTCAAAAGAAGTGGACGATATTGTCAGCACGATCGAAGTTTACAATATGGATACCATTGTATCTTTTGGTGCGAAAGCAGCAGAGGAGATTTCCAAGGCATCTGATGTGGTCCTCAACAGCATGAATATGTCGCAGCTTAATGAGACAAGCGAGATGCTTAAATCGCTGGCAAAGATCATGGATCAGTTTGACATTAATGAAATTAAGGATAATCCGGGACTTTTCGGAAAGCTTTTCGGAAATTTCAGAAAACAGCTGGATAAGATACTGGCCAAGTATCACACAATGGGCGAAGAAGTTGATAAGATTTATGTTCAGCTTAAAGGATATGAGTCTGAAATCAAACAGTCCAACAAAAAGCTGGATACCATGTTTAAGACCAATGTGGATTATTATCATGAACTGGTGAAATATATCCTTGCAGGAGAACAGGCATGTAAAGAGATTGAAGCCTACATTGCCCAGAGACAGCAGGATATGGAGAATACGGGAGATCAGTCTATTCAGTTTGAACTTACCAGTCTGAATCAGGCACTGATGATGCTGGAACAGAGGACACAGGATCTGAGAACAGCAGAGAATGTGGCAATGCAGTCCATTCCCATGATAAAGACTATGGAGTTCAGCAATTACAATCTGGTGAGAAAGATCAATTCTGCGTTTATCGTTACGCTTCCTGTATTTAAGCAGGCACTTGCGCAGGCAATTCTTCTGAAAAGGCAGAAGATACAGGCAGAATCTATTGCAGAACTGGATAAGAAAACAAATGAGATGCTTCTTAAGAATGCCCAGAATACAGTAGATGTATCGAAGATGACAGCTAAAATGGCATCCGGAAGTTCCATTCAGATTGAGACTCTTGAGAAGACATGGGCAACCATTACAAATGGAATCGAAGAGACAAGAAGGATCCAGGAAGATGCCAGAAAGAAACGCCAGGAGGATCAGGTTCGTCTGGCGGCAATCAAACAGGATTTTAACAAACAATACAATGTGCCACCGGTAAGAAAATAAAAACACAGAAAAAAGGGAGGATGAATGATATGCCTATTAATTTATCAAAAGGACAGAAGGTAGATTTAACAAAGAAGAATCCGGGACTTAAGAAGATCATGGTAGGACTTGGATGGGATGTAAACGCTTTTGATTCAGGTTCGGATTTTGACCTGGATGCAGCAGCATTTATGCTTGGTGCCAACGGAAAATGCCCTACAGAGAAAGAATTCATTTTCTATGGCAATCTGAAGCATGCCAGTGAATCAGTCATCCACATGGGAGATAACCTTACCGGTGAGGGTGAAGGTGATGATGAGCAGATCATGATCGATCTGTCAAAGGTTCCGGCGAATATTGAGAGAATTGCGTTTACAGTTACCATTTATGATGCAGAAGCAAGACGTCAGAACTTCGGACAGGTTTCAAACTCTTACATCCGTCTGGTAGATGAATCCAATGAGGTGGAACTGATCCATTATGATCTTGGGGAGGACTTCTCCATTGAAACAGCAGTAGTTGTAGGAGAACTTTACAGACATAACGGAGAGTGGAAGTTTAATGCCATCGGAAGCGGATTCCAAGGTGGACTTGCAGCACTCTGCGGTCATTATGGTATTGAAGTAGCGTAATGTAAGAGACAGTCGGCTGTTTGGTAAAAATACTAAACAGTTATCAGGTATGGAGCTGTATAGCGAAGCGGATAAGACAATATGGGAGGAAAAATATATGCCAGTTAGTTTAAAAAAAGGACAGAAGGTCAGTCTTACAAAAGGTAACCCGGGACTTAAGAATGTAGTTGTAGGTATCGGATGGGATATCAATGCTTTTGACACAGGCGGAGATTTCGATCTGGATGCAGCAGCGTTCTGTCTGACAGATTCCGGAAGGGTTTCTGATTCGAACGATTTTGTATTCTATGGAAATCTTGTACATCCGTCCGGAGCAGTCCAGCATATGGGAGACAACCTTACAGGTGCCGGAGACGGAGATGATGAGCAGATTAAGATCGATCTGTCAAAGATTCCTGCCAATATCACAAAGATTGCATTTACAGTTACCATCTATGATGCAGAGGCAAGACGCCAGAATTTCGGACAGGTTTCCAATGCCTTTGTGAGAATCTTCAATGAAGTGACAGGAGAAGAAATCCTCAGATATGATCTTGGAGAAGATTTCTCTATTGAAACAGCAGTTGTATTTGGTGAACTGTACAAGAATGGTGGCGAATGGAAATTTAATGCCATTGGAAGCGGTTATCAGGGTGGTCTGGCTGCTTTGTGCAACAGTTATGGTGTAGACGTAGAATAGTGCCGGAGGGCAACAGGAGGGACGAAAATGTCAGTAAGCTTACAGAAAGGACAGAAGGTAAATCTGTCAAAGGAGCATGCAGGATTAGCAAAGGTGATCGTGGGACTTGGCTGGGATGAGGCAAAGCCATCCGGCGGTGGTGGATTGTTTGGTGCATTATTTGGTTCTTCATCACATCAGGCAATCGACTGCGACGCTTCTGCAATCATGTTGAAAAATGGTAAATTTACAGATAAAACAGACCTGGTATATTTCGGCAACCTGAAACATAAATCCGGGACAGTCAATCATATGGGAGACAATCTTACAGGAGCAGGCGAGGGAGATGATGAGCAGATTGTTATTGATCTGTCAAGAGTTCCGGCTGAATATGATAAGATTGTCATTGTTGTCAATATCTATCAGGCAGTAAAGAGAAAACAGCATTTTGGAATGATCCAGAATGCATTTATCCGTCTGGTTGATGCCAGAAACAATAAAGAAATGTGCAAATATAATTTAACTGAGAATTATTCAGGTATGACTGCGATGATTTTTGGGGAAATATACAGGTATAACGGTGAATGGAAATTCAACGCCGTAGGAAATGGCACAACAGATCCCGGACTTGGGGAACTCTGCCAGAGATTTGTGTGAAAATAAAAAGAGGAGCTGTTATGGTTCCTCTTTTTATATAAAATCCGGTAACTGTCTGTCCATGATTGAACAGTTGCAAAACCCGAAAGAGGAGGTTAATTATTATGAATGAAATAAACAAAGAGGAGCGAATGCAGGGCCTGTCCGGACAGCAGGTCAGCGAGAGCAAGGCGAAGTACGGCACCAATGAGCTGGCGAAGAAAGAGACTGAATCACTCTGGTCCATGTTCATCGGCGCATTTGATGATATCTGGATCAAGGTATTATGTGCGGCTCTGGCTCTTAAAGTTATCCTGGCTGTGTTGGGAATCTTTGTCCCTGCATTATCCGGCGGAAATGATGTTGTGGAGATCATCAGTATTGTGATCGCAATCGCACTTGCTACCGGTTTCAGTACCCTGTCAGAGTACAGAAATACTTCAAGAAGTGAGGCGCTTCAGGAAGAATACAGCAAGACTTATGCCAAAGTTGTAAGAGACGGAAAGCTGGTCAATATTCTTACCAGTGAAATCGTTAAAGGTGATACGATCCTTATCCAGGCAGGAGATAAGGTTCCGGCAGATGGTCTGTTATTTGAAGGTAAGATCAAAGTATCTCAGGCGGCATTAAACGGTGAATCAAGAGATGAGAACAAAGCAGCAGTAACCAATATGGACGAGGCAGAATCTACGGATTACTCCTCACATGGAAAAGTCTTTATGGGTTCTGTTGTGACTTCAGGCGAAGGTTACATGATCGCAACTGTTATCGGAGACAGTTCTGAATTAGGAAAGATAAACAAAGCTCTGACAGATACCTCCGAGGAAGAAGAGCGAAAAGATACTTCCAGCCTGAAGCTGGAAGGTGTGGCAGCAGGTATCGGTAAACTGGGTGTGTCAGCTGCAGCGATCGCAGGTATCCTTCATGTTGTCCTGACTCTGATCAGGCAGATCAGGCAATCACTGTTGTTTCCGTTCTCCTTGTAATAGCGGAAGCAGTTATGCTTATGGCTTCTATCGTGATCATGGCAGTTCCGGAGGGACTCCCGATGATGAACAGTCTGGTTCAGTCAATGAATACAGAGTCCATGTATAAAAAGAATATCCTTGTCAGCCACAAGGCGGCATTTTCAGATTCTGCTTACATGAACGTGCTGTTCAGTGATAAACCGGAACGATCACACAGGGTAACCTGTCACTGGTAGAATTTATCACAGGTAACGGTGAAATTGTTGATTCCATCCAGAGCAGGGAGTTTATAGAAGCTATCACCCTGAATAACCTTGCAAAGATTTCCTCAGAGGGAAAGGCAATCGGAAGTAACAACATGGACAGAGCACTGCTCTCTTATGCCATCAATCATGGTTATAATGATTCTGACAATGATCCGGAGAAGGTAGAAGAGATCAGCGGATTTGATTCTGAGAAGAAATGTGCCACTGTAAAACTGAAAAACGGACTTGTTTACTGGAAGGGTGCTACAGAGAATATCATTGATAAAGTAACACATTACATGCTTCCGGACGGAGAAGAAAGAGAGTTTACAAAGGCAGATAAAGATAAAGTAGAAGAGCAGATGCATGCACAGGCAAAGAGAACTATGAAGCTGCTCTCCGTAGCGAAAATCAGTGATGGAAAGACTGTTCTTATGGCAGTTCTGTGTCTGCGTGATAATGTCAGAACAGATGCGGTTGAGACTGTTCAGATTCTTAATGATGCAGGAATCCAGGTAGTTATGGTTACCGGTGATGCAGAGGAAACTGCAGTAGCCATTGCAAAAGAGGCAGGTATTCTTGCAGATGAGAAGAAGGATGTGGTTCTTACCCATGAAGAAATGGAGAAATTATCAGATGAAGAGCTGAAGAAGTTCTCCCGAACCTGAGAGTGGTAAGCCGCGCGAAACCGCTTGATAAGAAAAGACTGGTATCTCTTTCACAGCAGATTGATAATGTCTGTGGTATGACCGGTGACGGTGTGAACGATGCTCCCGCATTAAAACAGGCAGACATTGGTTTTGCAATGGGAGATGGTACAGCAGTTGCACAGGAGGCAGGAGATGTTGTTATCCTTAATAACAGTCTGACTTCCATTAAAGACTGTGTGCTTAACAGCAGGACTATGGCGAAATCTGTTGGAAAATTCCTCATTTTCCAGCTTACTGTAAATATCAGTACTCTGTTAATGAATATCATTGCACCGATCCTGGGATGGACAGAGCCGTTTTCCATTGTCCAGATCCTTTGGATCAACCTGATCATGGATACACTGGCTGCCATGGCGTTTGGTGGAGAACCTATTCTTGACAGATATATGAAAGATCAGCCGGCAAAGAGAACAGATAATATTCTGACTCCGTACATCAAGTCAGCGATCGGAGTAAGTGCAATATTTATTACCCTTGGTTCTATCCTGATACTTGAGAATATCGGCGGCATTACCAGTTGGGTAATCCCTGCGGGCTGTGCAGATCCGGAGCTTTATGAGAAAACATTTATGTTTGCGTTCTTCATTTATGCGATTATCTTTAACAGTCTGAATACCAGATCTGAGAAGTTTAATCTGTTTGAGCATATTGGGGAGAATAAGAACTTCGTACTGGTAATGGGAGCAATCTTTGTTCTTCAGACCATTATCATTGAAATCGGGGGAAAAGTATTTAACACAACTCTGCTTGAGCCAAAGGCATTACTGGTATCCATGGTACTTGCAGTACTTATTATACCGGTGGATCTTATCAGAAAAGCAATCATGAGCAGGTAAACAATACGTATGAAATAATAATTATGGGGCTGTCGCAGGTAATAACAGTGCGGTAGTCCCATTTTTGGAGGAAGCGAATGAATGGCATTTTATGCGCGGACATGGACAATACCATCATATATTCGTATAAGCGCAATATCGGTGAAAATAAATTAAATGTTGAGTTATATAATGGAAGAGAAATCTCGTTTATTTCTGAAAAAACGCATGATCTGTTGAAAAAAGTAAGTGAGAAGATGACTATCATACCAACATCCACAAGGACGGAAGAACAGTATAAACGTATTGATCTGGATATAGGAATCGTACCCTATGCCCTTGTCTGTAATGGAGGAGTACTGCTGGTAAATGGTAAGCGTGACAGAGAGTGGTATCTGGAGTCGCTGCAAATGATCCGGAATAGCAGACCGGAAATGGAAAAAGCGCAGCAGATTCTTGCCGGGGATTCCAGACGAAAGTTTGAGCTGAGATTTCTAGATGAGCTTTTTATTTTTACAAAATGTGAAAAGCCAGAGGAAGTGGTTGAAGATCTGCAGGCAAAACTGACTACGAAGCTGGTGGACGTATTTCATAATGGAGAGAAGGTATATGTTGTTCCTGTAAATCTGAGTAAGGGAATGGCCGTGAGAAGACTTCGAAAGAGGTTGCAGCCTGCATATATCATAGCAGCCGGAGACAGCGAATTCGATGTTTCCATGGTGGAAGAAAGCGACCTGGGATTAGTTCCGGCCGGATTTAAAAAGATTTACGGTAATGGTAGCGACAGATTCAAAGAGACAGTGATGGAAATGGAGGCAGGAAGACTGTTTTCGGAAACATTGCTTGAGAAATGTTTGGTTTTATATTTTAAAGAGCCGGACTGACTGCAATTCTATAAAATATTGCAGTCAGTCCGGCTCTTTGTTATATCAGGCTGTTAATCCATACTGACGCGGATTCCGCTCTGACGTTCAGATGGCTGAATGATAACCGTAACATTATCTCCTCCATGCCACTCAAACTGATAAGACTCTCCGGAAGTCTGGCCGATGAAAGTTTTCCAGGATACATCGGCAGTGACACTGGGATCACAGTGTCCGTTTCCAATCCAGCAGATCACAGCATCCGGATCTACGGAAATGGTATTATTCCTGCCAACATTGCTCAGTACAACAGGGTTGCCGTCTGACAATACGGCAACATATGCATTCCTGCCTCTGGCCGTAAGTGTGGAAGTAGCAAGACCTTTTTGGGAAAGTACACCCACACCGATGAAACGGACACTGTAATCACAATCCTGGGTAAATGCCAGAATATTCTCGGATTCAACGGAGATGGTTTCGCCCTGCGCCAGCTGATAGATGACAACGTGCTGTCCGTAATTGGCGTAATATGTAACGGAATCACCGTTCAGACTGACCTTCATCAGCGGAATATTTTCTCCTGTGACTCTTCTGGCAAGCTGTCCAAATAAAGCCTGTCCGACACTCTGCTGTGGACCAAGAAGTACCTTTTCAAAACGGTAATTCTTTGGACCGCAATTATCTCCGGCTATAAAAGCTCCGGCTTTTACAAAAAGAACATCGCTGCCGGTGCATGTAACTTTCAGTGTTAATTCGTTGATGGTTTCAAATGACAACATGATAGTGCCTTCCTTTCTCAGATTACCTGAACCCCATATAGCTCGCAGAGCCCGGCGAGATCTCTTGTGACTCCGTTTCCGATTGCATTGAATTTCCAGATTCCATTGTGTCGGTACACTTCTCCGATCATCATGGAAGTGACGTTGGAATAGTATTCGTCCATTTTGAAGCTGACCAGCTCTGTATCAGAAGTATCGGTGATTTTTATGTAGGCATCTCTCAGCATACTGAAATTCAGATGTTTTTCCAGTGCTTCGTTTATAGTAAGGACAAAAACGATTCTGGATACAGCAGGATTCAGTCTGTTAAAGTCCACAGATATGATCTCATGATTCTCTTCCTGACCTGCCCCAAAAGCAGTACTTCCATCCGGGCTTGTTTCCTGACCGTAGAAGACAAACCAGGAATCGCCGATAACCTTGCCTGTATTATTCAGAAGAAAAGCGGATACATCCACATCACATTCAGGATTAGTGATGTCCCATCCCAGATATGCCCGGATTCCTGTAATCCGGGCATTGGTTTCGAGAGAAACTTCTGTCCCTTTCGAGCAGGATTTTTTAAGATTGGGACAGTTCTGGCGGCAGATTGAGCTGTAGTTCTGACAGAAGATGAATCAGCAGACGAAGCGGTGGCTCTGACAGAAGATGAAGCTGTAACTGGCGCAGAGCGGGTATGGGGGGAATTTCTGCAGCTCATATTATTGATGCTGCCTATGCTGTGTGAGGATAATGGTTCCATGACTTTTTTAGTGTTGATAGTCAGAACGGTCTGTCTGTTTACTGCACCTGACAGATTTTCCGGTACATTAAGCATAATTGAACGTCACCTCCAATGATAAATATTTGGTAATTATTCAGCAGTATCCTTACAGTGACAGGTCAAAATATCCTGCAAAATAGCAGACTGCTGAATAATTACAAACAGATATAAATATTCTAAAATGTTTTACAGAAAATGTCAAACCGTAACGAGTGAACAGTAATTCGTTTATTTCATGTATTTTTCCAGAACCGGAAACTGTACAGGTCCGATGTCCAGAATCCGGCGGTGAAATTCTTTCAGGTCGAAATCATCTCCAAGTCTTTTCTGACAGACTGTTTTCAAGTCAAGGAAATTCAGATATCCCCAATAGTATTTCAGATAGTTACCGGGAGTTTCCACAATATACTGATAGATTTCGGCAGCAGTAGAAGCATTGTTGATGCCAAATGCTTTCAGAAAGACAGCAGTGCGGGATGCATCCCAGCCCCTGTAATGAATGCCGATATCGATCAGGGAGTAAATACACAGATTCATACTCCGGTTTAACCAGGCAAGCCGGACGGCATTTTTGGCAGAATCCGGATCATTCATAAGGGAGGCGGCATATTCATAGCCGTAGGATTCCACGTAGGTTGCCCAGCCTTCCACATAGCCGGAGGAGGTGACCAGATATCTGATGTCAGAGGGATTGTTTCCGGCAAAAGAAACTGTCTGGTAAAGGTGGCCGGGAAATCCTTCATGTGCCAGTGTGCCGAAAAGTTCCAGAGAAGAGGTGCGCCCGGAATCATTGATGTAGATCACGTTGGGGCTTCGGGTATCCACAGGCGGTGTGAGGTAAAAAGCAGGACTTAAGAATTTCTTCATGGAAGGATGGACGGTGCGGAGTTCGTAAGTGGCATCTTTCAGTTCCGGGAAATCTTTTTCCATCAATTCCGGAAGCTTCTCCAGCATCTGAGTTGGTGTCAGTGTAAGTTCACTGGAACATTGATTCAGCCTGTCGATCAGGGAGGGATCCTGTTTCAGCAGAGAAGATATCTCCCGGTAATCGGACAAAAGCTGAGCTGACATCCTTTTCTCGATTTGTCCGACAGGTACATAGGTTCCTGTCTGGCTTTGCAGCAGGTAAAGGTAATATTCACGCCCACCCTCAAAAAATGCCAGGCCCCGGCTGCTTTTGCCTGTACCGCGAAGACTTTCCAGACTGTCTGCCAGTTCCTGATAAGCAGGGATCACTTCGGTTAAGATCAGTTTATGATGATATGTACAGAGTTTTTTCTGATCTTCGCTGCTAAATGCAGGGTTGGAGAAAGCTTTCAGTTTCTGCGCAAAAATATCATCCATGTAGTTGGAATCAGGATTCGCGACAAAAGAATGACATTGTTTCAGGATACGGTCCAGAGTTGTGTCGCTCATGAAAAGCCCTGACTGGGATTTCTGCTTTTCCAGTTTTATAATGCTTTGAAAATATGGCCTGACGGTACTCAGAAGTTTCAGATAATCAGAGATATCTTCTTTTGTCCGGAAAGTATATTCCGCCAGAAGAATGGGAAGTTGTGCCTGCACACCCAGGCCTGGTCCCAGCGGCTCATCCAGGATGCTGTTTTTTCCAAGGGAAGCTCTGGTGTGAAAATAGAGAAGAAGCATATCACAGGTAAGCCGGTTTTCTTCGGAGAGTCTGGAATAGGCAAAGGATTTCAGCTCTTTCTCATATTCCTGACAGAGACTGGTGGTCTTAGCCGGGTCAGAAAGTGCAGTTCCAAGAGTTGCCTCGGGCTTTCTGATACCTTTTTTTTCAGGGTGTGCAAGAGTGTAGTGAAGGGTGAGGTTATTGCTGCATACTTCGGACCGGAATAATTTTTCCGTAAAGGTCTGAAAACGGGAGTTTTCAGAAACAAAGTGGTCGGAGAGAACACCCATGCTGATGCCAATGGCAAAGACCAGACACAGGCTGAGGATTCTTTTGGGGATATTTTTATGAATACGCATATCCACCTCGGAAGCTGTTTTTTACTATCTTATTGAAGGAAAGCATGAAGTATGCTTTCAGTAACATAACATCCTTTCAAATGCTCGTCACACTTTTTTCATTTGACAAAATTGGGATGTTATGTTAACATACACAAATGTGTAACAAAACGTAATAAAAATGTAATAATTTTACAGCGATGTATAACAGGAGTTGATTAGTAAAATGAATAATAAAATAAAGACAATTTTGATGGCAGCAATTATGAGCTCTGTGGTTCTGACACAGGGGGTATGTGTAAGCGCAGCACAGTTTGATGATGGCGCATCAGCGTTTTCTGATGGAACAGGAAGTGTAAGTGCTCTGGCAAGTACACTGGCGAAGCAGACAGAGGAACAGACACAGGAGTTTGTTGCGAAGGAAGAGGAAGCTGCACAGATCAGAGAGGAACGCAGAGTGGAGAAAGCGCAGAAAGCTTCCGAAAAAGCAGAGCAGGAGAAAGAAGATGCTCTGCAGTTTATTCAGCAGACAGTAGAAGAAATTAAGAAAAAAGCGGAGGAAGAGGCCAGAAAGAAAGCTGAAGAGGAAGCGAAGAAGGCAGAGGAACAGCGTCTTGAGAAACGTCAGGCGGTTGTGGATTTTGCACTGCAGTTTGAGGGAAATCCGTATGTTTACGGCGGAACAAGCCTGACAAACGGTGCAGACTGTTCAGGATTTGTAATGTCTGTATTTGCTAATTTCGGATACAGTCTTCCACGTGTGGCTGCAGCGCAGTGTGATGCTTCCACAAAGAAAGACATCAGTCAGCTTGAGCCGGGAGATCTGGTATTCTACGGAAGCGGATATGTTGACCATGTGGCACTTTATATCGGTGACGGCAAGATTATCCATGCCAGTGGTGCTGCAACGGGAATCAAGATTTCCAACTATGATTATGAGCAGCCGGCAGCTGTAGGTACGTTTATGGAATAGCTGTAATGCTTAAAATTATATGATTCGACAAATTGCACAAAGAATGTCGAGAGGTGGGAAAAGTGGATAAAGTCATACACACTCTATCCACATACCCGGTTATTGAAAAATCCCGTAAATTAAAGTTATACACAAAGTTATCCACATTATCCACATTTTATGTGTGTGGAATACTCGATTTACATAAGGAAAAAAGAAACAGATGTTTTGTGTAAAATGATAAATCGACATTTTTGGACGAAAAAATCCACAAATCTATTGACTTTTTTATATTCTAAAAAACATATAATATTGTACAAAAAAGACAAAATATAACAATATATATATAAA